>OHPH01000698.1_pt1 | contig 16570 bp, 15 predicted proteins | sample 1577681 | NCBI WGS metagenome assembly OHPH01 (sample SAMEA3879603, study PRJEB24766) | human gut metagenome | biome: human-associated habitat; feature: feces | place: USA | collected 1985/1987 | reverse complement strand
CAATATACTGGTAACAATTTGTTGCTGGGGGTGTATATGATGAAGGATATACGGCTAAGGCGGATGCTGGAGACTGCGCTCTGTACAGCGTTATTATGTATTGCGGCGCCTTTAATTATACCGCTGACCTTCTCTGCCGTTCCGCTGTCGCTGGCTACATGGGTAGTTTACATTATATCCGCCATCTTAGGATTAAAGCGTGGAGTTATATGCGTATTATTATATTTACTGATAGGCGTGGTGGGGGTGCCGGTTTTCTCCGGATGGGAGGCTGGCTTTCAAAAGTTTATAGGGCCTACGGGAGGATATTTGGCCGGCTATATATTTATTGCGGGCTTTACGGGTTTTTCCTCGGATAAATTCGGATTTAATACACTAATGAGTTCAGCATTCATGATTTTAGGTACGCTTTTTTGCTACGCGTTGGGTACTATGTGGCTAGCGTACGCTATGAAGCTGTCCATTGGACAGGCACTATTAGCGGGGGTTGTTCCATATATACCATTGGATATTGTAAAGATAGCTACGGCGGCCCCTATCGCCATCAAAATAAAAAGGCGGCTGACCAAAATACATAGCATGTAAGTAATCATGTGATTTTTGAGATTGCTTAACTAACTGCCGCTTTCGCCAAGCAACTCCTCGCGCACCTGATCCAGCAATAATAGGATATTGTCCTGATTAATGCTGTAATATACGCGGTTTCCTTCCATTCGAGTATTGACTAAACCCTGAGCTTGAAGCTTGCTCATATGATGCGACAGAAGGTTAGGCGTCATATTAAACTGCTTGGCAATCTCCTGCCCGTATGGATCGTTGTTTTTGATATACCGCAAGATATTATATCTTGTTTCATCACCCATCGCCTTCAACACATCCGGGGCCTGCGCGGGCGTCATTTTTAAATTTGTAAGCGAAGAAAACTCGTTAATTAACGCGCCGATAAACATATGCGCGTAAGCGGTGTTTTTCTCGTCAACATTAACAATCGTCTGCGATTTATAAAAAAGGAAAAGGCCCGGGGTTATTGTGATTTCCGAGGGGTTCGCCCACGCGATATTATTGATCTCACTTCTCTTCCTCGTATACGCAATAACATGCTCAAAGTTGGAAAAATGCCGTTCAAAATCTTTCAAGATACCGGAGCAAAGATCGGCATTTGCAGTAATAATACTTATGGCTGGCTTGAGCAATTCCGCGCAATCGTCGATATACTCATTAATATGCTGATAAACGTCAATTACGCGCCAGCGCGCATTGTTTGAAATCGGTAGGCTGGAAAGAAGATCGAGCAAATCCGCGAGGTCCGATTTGTCTTGAAAAACCTTCGTTCCGCTTAAAGCAAGCTCATACATAAAATCAAGATGCACCTTCTCAAGCGAACGGCTTTTTAAGCCTGAAGCAATTTGATCAATACCCTCATATGGCCGAAGGCATGCCTGGGCGTAAAGAAGAGAAGCGGGATTGCGGCCTACGCCAACCTCAGGAATACCCTCAAACGCTTTAAAAAAACGGCCTAATAACGACGCGTCATAGTCTAGCTCACGATCCAGAATCCTTTGCAGCGTAATTATTGGGGCAAGCAGGCTGTCAAGCTGTTCCCGTTTCGCGCTTGATATCAATGAGAATTTGCGGCTTAGATCGGATGGGAGGCCGCCGTTTACCCTGCAGTTATAGTAGGATAAAGCTTCTCTTAAAGGACTAATGGGTGTTATATGCATTTAAAACCTCCGAAAAGTTGTTCATCAACTGACTGATTTTTATACAAAGAAGACCCGGGCCGAGCGTTCACTGCTGGCGTAATGCGGTTACAGGCTTTCGGAAATATCTTCTTATGGAATTCATTATAGGCGTTATGCTATAATAAAGCAATCCATAACTATTAAAAGGTTATTATGAACGATTTAAAGATGGATGCGCAAAGGCTTGAGCGCATCGGGGAACCCCTGCTTGCATGGTTTGACGAACATGCGCGCGCGCTTCCATGGCGCGTAAACATTACCCCATACCGGGTTTGGGTCAGTGAAGTTATGCTGCAGCAGACGCGGGTTGAAGCAGTAATACCCTATTACGTTCGATTCCTTAACGCGTTCCCAAGCGTAAAGGTGCTGGCCTCCGCTACGGAATCCGAGGTTTTAAAGCTCTGGGAGGGTCTTGGTTACTATCGCCGCGCGCTTAATATGCACGCGGCCGCAAAGGAGATTTGCGAAAGGCTTGCGGGCCGGATACCGGATGATTATCGTGGGCTTACAAATCTGCCGGGCATAGGCGACTATGCCGCTGGCGCAATACTTTCCATCGCGTTTAAAATGGCCGTTCCCGCGGTGGACGGCAACGTTTTAAGGGTGGCTTCGCGCGTTATGTGCATTGAGGACGATATCCGTTCAACAAAAACAAAAAAGGTCGTCAGAGAGAGCCTTGAACGGGTCATATCGCGGGATCGCCCCGGCGACTTTAACCAGGCTCTGATGGAGCTGGGCGCATTAATTTGCCTGCCCAGGGCATTGCCGCTATGCGAGTCCTGCCCGATTTGCGGCATATGCGCAGCGAATGAGCGAAAGCTTACCGCCAGTATACCCGTAAAAGGATGCGGCCCCAAAAGGAATGTTGAGGAAAGGACTATAGCTGTTATCCGCAACGGCGCACGAATTGCGCTGAAAAAGCGCGGCGTCAATCAGCTGCTCGGCGGCCTTTGGGAGCCGATGAACATGATCGGTTCATTAACTTTAAGCCAGATAGCAGAGGCGTGCCGGAACTGGGGCGTTATGCAGGTTTTGGGGATAAAGGATTTAGGGGTTAAGAAGCACATATTTTCACACGTGGAATGGCATATGCACGGATACCTTGTTGACGCCGCAACAATAACCGGCGAAGTAACGGGGGTTAACTGGTTTGGTAAAGAAGAGATCGAGCAAAGCGTTGCTGTGTCAAAAGCATACAGTAAATATATCTTCCAATGCTTTTAAGTAAAACAATATGTGTATTATGTCGCATGATCTCTAATTTTGTTTAAGTGTTTAAACGGCTTGAATTTTCGTTTATTATAAGCATTACTTATTAATAACATATTGGAGTGATTTGTGTGTTTACTTATTCAGAACCCGTTCAACTGCTGCACGCAATTGGGATGCCTCCGAAATACCGTGGTTTTGCTTACCTTACCTATATACTTCATATAACGAAACAACACCCCGAATATATTTATCAGATAACCACAAAAATCTATCCCATGGTTATCGAGAAATATCAAACGGGAAAATACTGCGTTGAAAAGAACATTCGCTTTGCAATACGAAAGGCATGGGAAAACGGCAACAAACCTCTGTTAAATAAGATTTTTAATACGAAACGGGATAACTGGCCGCCCACCAACAGCGAGTTTATATCGACAATGACGTTATTACTATTTAGCGATGGGCAGATGGACGTACAAATGTCTATGGAGTTTCTGGATTGATATGGATGCTATTTGCCGCTTGTTTAGAATATATTGCATATATTTGTTACGCCGCCTTAACAACTCTTGAATATAAGGTTTATTTTGTTTACTATAGTTTATATCCGAGCCGTTTGAATGGTTCGGGGAGAGCTATCTGAACATGATGAAAGGATGGTTTATGGTGTATGCCCATAAAAAACTTTGATGAATTAATAGCGAGCGTCCGCGGCAGCTCGCGCAAAACTGTCGCGCTTGTTCAGGCGGACGACGAGCATGCGCTGCAAGCAGTTATAGCGGCGAAGGATATTGTGGATTCGGTTCTTGTCGGCTGCCCGCAAAGGATATCCAGCCTCTTGGTTTCGCTCAATGAGAATCCGGAGGAGTACCGAATATGCGAGGTTCCCGACGGAATGCATCCCAGCGTCGCCGCCGCCAAGCTTATTCATGAGGGCAAGGCGGATTTTCTGATGAAAGGGAAGATTATGACGGGCGATCTTTTAAAGGGCGTGCTTTGTGATGATGCGGGCCTGAAAAGCGGCAAGCTGATGAGCCATATCATACTCGCGCAGGTTCCGGGCTATCATAAGCTTTTGTGCATTACGGACGGCGGAATGTGCATGTACCCAACGCTTGAACAGAAAGTGAGCATCACGGAAAACGCGGTGAACTTCTTCCATAGGCTCGGTTATGAGCGGCCCAACGTAGCGGCGTTGTGCGCCATTGAAGCGGTTAACCCCAAGATGCCGGAAACGATGCATGCCGCTGAGCTCAAGCGGATGAGCCTCGAAGGAGAGCTTCCGGCCTGTTTTGTTGAAGGGCCGATCTCGTATGATCTGGCTTTGGTGCCGGAGCTTGCTCAGGTAAAGGGGTATGAATCAGAAAGCCTTGGTGATTTTGATATCCTGCTCGTACCTGAAATTGTGGTAGGCAACGTACTTGGCAAATGCCTTGTCTATACCTGTGGCGGCAGCATGGCAGGGCTTGTACTCGGGTGCAAGGTACCCATCGTGCTCACGTCAAGGGGATCTTCCGCTCAGGAAAAATACTACTCCCTCGCCCTTGGCGCCGGCGTTTGCTGAGGTAGCGCATGGAGAAGATATTGGTAATCAATCCGGGCTCGACCTCAACGAAAGTCGCTGTATTCGATGGTAATAAAGCGTCGTTCACGGCCTCTATCCAGCATCCGGACTCAGAGCTTCGGGATTTCTCCTGGGTAATGGATCAGCTAGATTACAGAAAGCTGAAAATACTCGGCGCGCTAAAGGATAACGGGGTAGACGAAAAGGCTTTGACCTTGGTAATGTCGCGGGGAGGCATGGTGCCGCCCTGCAAATCCGGCGCGTATAGGATAAACCGGGATATGGTGGATTATATGTACGCGCAGCGTATTGATACGCATATTTCAAACGTTGGCTGCGCAATAGCCTACGATATTGCCGAGAGCCTAGGAATACCGGCCTATATCTACGATCCGGTTACGGTGGACGAGCTCGCGCCTATTGCGCGTATTACGGGCCTACCGGAGCTGCCGAAGGCCAGCCGCGGGCACGCGCTTAACACGCACGCAATGGCGCACCGTTGCGCAAAGGAAATCATGGGAAGGCCTATCTCCGAATGTACGTTTATCGTCCAGCATATCGGCGGCGGATGCAGCGTATGGCTTATTGACAAAGGCCTTTCCATCGATATGTACAGCGACGACGACGCAGGTTTCGCCCCTGAGCGCTGCGGAAAGTTACAGGCGATGGATCTTATCAAGCTGTGTTACAGCGGTAAATACACTTTTAAGGAAATGGCCGGAAAAGTGCGCGGCAACGCGGGCCTTCGCGCTCATCTCGGCACGAGCGACGCGCGCGAGGTGGAGCGGATGATATTGGGCGGCGATAAGCACGCGGAGTTAGTCTACCAGGCGTTCGCATATGGGATTGCAAAGGGTATAGGCGACCTTGCCACGGTTGTAAACGGCAGGGTGGACAGGATAATCCTTACCGGCGGGGTAGCCCATTCCGCAATGCTCACCAAATGGATTTGCGACAGGGTATCCTGGATAGCTCCCGTGGAGATTATGGCCGGCGAATATGAGATGGAAGCGCTGGCGGAGGGCGGGCTGCGCGTGATTAGCGGTGAGGAAAAGGCGCATCCCTTCGTTTGGAGCCGATAATCCGCTAAAGGCGCTCCGTATTGCTTGCCCATGCAAGCGGAAACGCTTTAATACCTGCATGCGTGTGTACAATGTACAGCGGTTCATATTGCTTTTACCTATGCCTTAGCGGCATTATAGGAGTATTATGCGAAAACTGATACGAAAAATTTTTCATCCCGAAAACCTGGTTAAGCCCTCCTTGATTCAAGGGGGGCTTCCAAGCGCCAAGGAAGCGTATACCAGATGCTGGCGGCTTGCCTGGCCGTCCGCGCTTGAATCCGTACTGGTAGCGCTGGTTTCCTTTGTGGATACGGTAATGGTGGGCGGCCTCGGGCCCGCGGCGATATCAACTGTCGGCGTTACCAATCAGCCGAAATTTTTGCTTATGGCGATGATATTATCGTTGAACGTAGGCGTTACAGCGGTCGTCGCGAGGCGCAAGGGAGAGGGAGATATATTCAGCGCGAACCGCGCGCTTAAACAGGCGGTTATGGTCAGCGTGTCCTTATCGCTTCTGGTTACCGTATTCGGAAACATTCTCGCCCCGGATTTATTAAGGCTTGCGGGCGCGCAGGCGGATTATATCAACGATTCCGTTGATTACTTCCGCATCATCATAACCGGTCAGTTCTTTGGATGCGTGGGCCTGACGATTAACGCGGCGCAGCGCGGGTTTGGCAACACGAAAATATCCATGCGCTCTAACCTTGTCGCAAACTTAATCAACGTGCTGCTGAACTACCTACTGATAAATGGTATATGGTTATTCCCGCGGCTTGAAGTGCGTGGGGCCGCCATAGCGACGGCGGTGGGGAGCATGGTGGCCTTCGGAATGGCGCTCTCGTCGGTGCTGACCCATCACGCCGACAGGCTAAGCTTGATAAACGATCGGGCGTGGAAATTTGATAAACAAACCATGAAAGGGATATTCAACGTTTCCTCCTCAGCGTTTGTCGAGCAGCTGTTTATCCGGTTCGGGTTTTTTACATACGCATCCATGGTTGCGCGCCTTGGCACGATACCATTTGCCACACATCAAATCTGCATGAACATCATTCAAATCTCATTCGCGTTCGCGGACGGGTTTGGCGTAGCGTCCACGAGCCTAGTGGGCCAGAGCCTCGGCGCAAAACGGCCGGATCACGCGATGATATACGGGCGTGTAGGGCAAAGGTATTCCATGTGTATAGGCATTGCGCTGTCGGTTTTGTTTTTGCTGCTGCGAAAGCAGCTCATCATGATATTCAATACGGATCCTACAATCGTAAACATGGGGGCTCAAATCGTGTGCATTATTGCCGCGATAAGCCTTGTGCAGACCACGCAGGTCGTTATCTCCGGGTGCCTTCGCGGAGCCGGCGACTCCCGGTTTGTGGCGATATCCTCGTTCATCAGCATAGGCGTTATACGCCCCGGGCTTTCCTATTTACTCTGTTATCCTATCGGCCTCGGTCTGACGGGCGCATGGCTGGGCATGTTCTTGGATCAGTTCATGCGTACAGTGTTAAACCTGTGGCGGTATAAGGGGGCCGAATGGACGAAAATACAAATCTAGCGCGGCATCGTGTAAATTCGGAAATAGATTTAGGCGAACGAATCATGGTAATCGGCTGCGGTGGCAGCGGAAAATCAACGCTTTCCCGCAGCCTGGGCGAACTTCTGAATCTGCCGGTGGTTCATCTAGACCGCCTTTATTGGCGGGATGGATGGCGCAGCGTCGACGATGAGGAGTTTGACGCGCTTTTGTCCGAAGCGCTAAGCCAAGGCCGATGGATTATCGACGGTAACTTTAACCGTACCATTGCGATGCGGCTGAACCGCTGCGATACGGTTATTTATCTGGATTACGCCCGAATCGTCTGCATGGCCGGCGTAATTAAGCGTGTGCTCGCATACTATGGGAGAACGCGCCCGGATATGGGCGGAGAATGCCCGGAAAGGTTTGACTTTGAGTTTCTCAAGTGGGTATGGCGGTTCAATGCTAAATTTAAAAAAGAGTATTATTGGCTGATGTCGTCGGCTAAAGCCTCCGGTAAAAAGGTATACGTTTTAAAAAAGCGCAGAGAAGCGCAATGGATGCTGGCAAGGCTGAAATCGGCGGCTCCACAATAGAGTATGAACCATGTCATCCGGCTTGGCCTCTCAATAAGAAATGAGTTTCTTGCCGTGCGGTGTTTTTTTAAAACCGTAAATTTTCGCAAAGAAGGGTTCTTGGCATTAGCTAGGCATATAATGAGGTTTCAGGTTAACAATTTGTTTGCCGCCTAATGTAGGTGCATACAGCAAGCTTGCGCGACGTATTTTTTCATGGCATAATGAAATGAATAGATAGCTTAATGACGGGATAAGAAAGGAAACAATAAAGCATATGAGCACCATTCGCGATTCCTCCTTAGCCGGCCAGGGCCTTGAACGCATTGAATGGGTTAAGGATTTTATGCCCGTTATGCGGAGTTTGGAAGAAAGATTTAAGCTGGAACAGCCTTTTCGCGGCTTAAGAATCTCAATATGCGTACATCTTGAGGCGAAAACCGCTTACCTTGGCCTGCTGCTGCAGAAGGGAGGCGCTCAGGTTAGCGTTACGGGTTCAAACCCATTATCCACTAAGGATGATGTGTGCGCGGCTCTTAACAGGCTGGGTGTTGACGTTCACGCGTGGTTTGGCGCGACAGAGGAAGAATACCGTGAACATATCAGGCGGACGCTTTCGTTTTGTCCTCATATCTTAATTGACGACGGCGGGGAGTTTGTGGATATGCTCACTGGCGCGCATCCAGAACTTGGCGGGGTTGTGAGGAAACGACTACGGGTATATGCCGATTAAAGGCCCGCAGCCTCGCGGGTACGCTTCCGTTTCCCATGCTGGCTGTTAACGACGCAAACTGCAAGCGCCTGTTCGATAACCGCCATGGCACGGGCCAGTCCGTTTGGGATGGTATTATGTACGCTACGAACAACATGGTAACGGGTAAAACAGTCGTTGTCGCCGGTTTCGGCTTTTGCTCAAGCGGCGTGGCCATGCGAGCGAAGGGACTTGGGGCCAATGTAATTGTTACGGAGGTTAACCCGTATAGGGCGCTCGAAGCCGCTATGGACGGGTATCGCGTAATGAAAATGGACGATGCGGCTGCGATAGGCGATATCTTCATTACAGCGACCGGCTGCAAGGACGTTATCGTAGAACGTCATTTTAAAGCCATGAAGCATAACGCCATACTTGCTAATGCCGGGCATTTTGACGTAGAATTTAATAAGGATCATTTGCGTGCTTTATCCGTTAAGGTTGAAAATAGAAAACCGTTTATCGACGGTTATTTCCTTGCTGACGGGAGGATCATCAATGTGCTTGCGGACGGCAGGCTGGTTAATATCGTTGCCGGGAATGGCCACCCGGCGGAAATAATGGATCTATCATTCGCTATCCAAGCCCTTAGCGCGCGTTATATGGCGCAAAACGGGCGTTTGATGAAGCCGGGTTTATATCCCGTTCCAGAGCAAATCGATCATGAAGTAGCCATGATTAAGCTCTCCGCGATGGGGCTGGGCCTGGATACGCTAACGCCGCTTCAACTGGCATATCTGAACGGGAATTTTTAGGTAGAGGGATTGTCATGAATATCACCAGATTTGCTCTTGGCATACGTTTTGACACGGTAGGCTTACCGGTAGACGACGCTATGGAGCGCAGTATTTTCAACGAAATTTTTTCTGTTTTAACTGTCACTCAGCTTAAGGGCCTCCGAGTTTACGGCGGTAATTATTACGACAGGTTCGGAACAAATCCCGGAGTATATATGGTTGTTCTCATGGGCGGCAGCCTAAAGGAAATGCGCAGGATTTATGAGAAGCTTCGTGACGATGCGGGCGTGAGCATGTATTTAACGCATAATCGGCCTTTTATTGAAAATAATGCGCTCACTCATGTCGAAGGGCTCAAGTATTTTGGCACCGTAAACGGCAATGGAACAATAACGGGGGGGGACGAAGCGCTGAATCTTACGGCGCCAAAGTTACACGGCAAAAAGCGTGCCGTAGGAAAACGTATAAAGATTTTGCTTGCGCCCAATTCGTATGGTGGTTTTTTAACGTCCTATGAGGCGATTAAGCGGCTTACCATCGCCGCGCGCCGCCATTTCCCAGGCGTTAAGGTGATACCGGTTTCCGTAACGAACGGCGGAGACGGTATGCTTGAAGCGATAGTAACCGCCGGTAAAGGCGTATACCGTTATGCTTCGGTAAAAAACGCATATTTTGAGAAAGCGCGCGCGCGCTACGGCGTGCTGTACGGAACCCTGGCGGTTATTGAAGCTGGAGAGGCCGCAGGGCTTAAGGATGGGAAGCAGTGTGCGGGCCCGTCTACTTATGGTGTGGGCGAGCTGATACGGCGCGCGCTTGACGAGGGAATTAGAAGGATATTAATTGGGTTAAGCAATGACATCGCTCAGGATGGGGGGGTTGGCTGCGCGCGCGCGTTGGGCGTACGGTTTTATTCAGCGGATGGGGATGAGATTATCGAAACCGGCGGTACGCTTGCAAAGATAAGCAGGGCCGATATGGAACGTCTGCATCCGGGCGTAAAGGAATCCGAATTTATATTTGTTTATAGTGGGGAGGATAGGCGCTTATCCGGCAGCGAGGCGCGTTTGGCTGAAATTATGGCGTCTGCGTCCGGTCGCGAGGATATTTTATCTTCCGCAGGCGCGGGTGTGTGCTGTGGAATGGGCGCGGCGCTTATAGCGGTTTTGAACGCAACGCCGAAGTTCGCCCTTACCGCGTCGCTGGAAGCCGTTAATATTGAAAAGCTGATAGAGGGTTCCGCACTGATTGTAACCGGCGGGGATTCGATCGGCTCTTTAGGCGTATCGCCTGGTATAATACCGACGCTTATCGCGTATGGCAAGGCCAGGAGAATACCCGTTGCGGTTCTGATGGGTGATGCTAAAGAGGGTTTTAGGGACGCTGAATCATTCGGCCAGACGGCTGTTATCGCGCTGGAACGATCCGAAGATGCCGTGAACGATACGGGCAAGGGATATATTGCCCGCTTTGATAAAGCGGCTGACCGCCTGTTTCGGCTGATCCGCATCGGCAGGGATGTGGAGCGCATAAGTTCAGTTAAGCTGAAGATGAAAAAAAGGTTATAATGAATGTGCGCCTAGCCTGCTTTGCAGACGCCGCATCTTGAGTGCCGCCTGATCTTGAGTGCCGCCTGAATAAGAGATTCTTTCAATCTTAATTAGTAGAGTATTTTTATAATAAGCTGTAATATGGACGCCACAGTAAAGTCCTTAAATAGTATCGTAGCATTTTTGCTACGCCGGTTAATTTACGTATAAGAATGCATTGCCTCTTGGCTGGTATGCAATGAGTATGGAGTGAACCGAAAGTTCGCTTTGCTAAAGCTTACGTTTGGCTGTTGTTATCAAACACGGATTGTTTAGTTTTTAATTGCTCTATTATAACGGAACATCCGGTAATGAATATGAAGAATAGGTTCGATTTTAAGAATTTTTCCTCTGACGGCGCTATTGATATTTTCTTATGCGCCTGCATGAATCAACCGCACGGCACATATACATTTATTGGTTGTAATGCGACTGAAAGGGGGCGCCTGAATGGACAGAATGGATCTGTACCGCGATATTGCACAGAGAACACAGGGCGATATATATATCGGTGTTGTAGGGCCCGTTAGAACGGGAAAGTCAACTTTTATTAAGAGATTCATTGACTTGCTGGTGCTGCCGGGCATTGATAACGAGCATGTCAAAGCGCGATTGATTGACGAGCTGCCGCAAAGCGGATCCGGCAAGAGCATCATGACCACTCAGCCGAAATTTGTTCCAAACGAGGCGGTGGAGCTTGAGCTTAACGGCAACGCCGGTTTCCGGGTCAGGATGGTGGACTGTGTCGGCTATCTGATACCGGATGCTATTGGGCATATTGAAAACGATATGCCCCGTATGGTAAGAACTCCTTGGTTTGACTACGAGATACCGTTTGAGGAAGCGGCCGAGCTCGGCACTAAAAAGGTTATAACCGAACACTCTACCATCGGCATCGTCATGGCTACGGATGGCAGTATTACGCAGATACCGCGCTCATCCTACGTTGAGGCTGAGGAGAGGGTGGTCAGGGAGCTTAAGGAGCAGGGCAAACCTTTTGTAATCATTCTAAACACAACGAGCCCCGACGCGGAGGATACTATTAAGCTCAGGGACGCCATGAGCGAGAAGTACGGCGTTTCCGTACTCGCGCTGGACGCGTTGAATATGACGGCGGATACAGCCTTCAATATTATTGAACAGATGCTTATGGAGTTTCCGCTCCGCATGATCAGCGTATGCCTGCCCTCATGGATCAACGCGCTCGGCGCGGATCATTGGTTGTCGCAAAGGATAATGCAGGCGGTTGACGGCTGCGTATCCAAAATGAATAGGATGAAAGATTATCATCATATTCTTGAAGCGCTTGAGAATATAGAGGATTTCTTACCGGCTGCTCTCAAGAAAATTGAATTGGGCAGCGGCGAAGTGTTTATGGAAATGCAGCCGGTCGATTCACTGTTTTACAGGGTACTCGGCGAGCAATGCGGTTACGAAATAAAAGACGATTTGCATTTGATAAGCGCTATGCGCGAATTTGTGGCCGCTAAGAAAGAGTTTGATATGATTTCAGACGCCCTGAAAATGGCGCACCGCACAGGCTACGGGATGGTGGATCCCAAAATGGAGGATATGGCGCTTGAAGAGCCTGAAATCGTACAGCAGGGCAGCCGTTTTGGCGTAAAGTTAAAGGCGAAATCTTCCGGCTTGCACCTTATCCGGATCGACGTTGAATCCGAGGTGTCGCCGCTGGTGGGTACGGAGGAGCAGGCAGAAGAGTTTATGGCCTATTTGCTCGATACGTTTAAAAAGGATCCGGATCAGATTTGGCAGACAAACATTTTCGGAAAGCCGCTATTCGATTTGATTCAGGAGGGGATGGCGAGCAAGGTGAACAGAATGCCTGAGGATGTGCGGCAGAAGCTGCAATCCACTTTGCAGCGCATGGTAAACGACGGCTGCAACGGGTTAATCTGCATCTTATTGTAGGCAACATACTCTTTAAGAATTCAGCCGGCTCAGGCCGGCTTTTTCGTTGTTTAGCATATTCGCCAGACGGCGTATGAATAGAATTTGCGAAAAAATAATCTTTCACATTAATCAGCGCCAGGCCGCGGCGTCCGTATCTTTTCTAAAAAATTGCCGTCTGCTCCGAGCTTGGCGCGGGTTTACTCAGCTTTTTCTTTGTGTATATGTTTATTCGCATCAGTATTTCAAATAGCAGGGTTCATGAACACTCATTTAGTGATTAGCTTACACCGGTAAATAAGAAAGCAGCAGTCCGCCAATTATTAAACTGGCCACGTTCGCCACGACTGTATATATTGCGGTACGGAGTTTTCCAAACTCTTTTACAAGAGGGATAAACGCTAACAACTCCACAGCCAATACCACGATTTCACCCAGTATGAAGCCAAACATCCAATAAGCACCCAGGTTGGGTCCGGTAAGTATTAAGTTGAGCGCGCCCTGCGTAATAATATTGACATAAAAGAAAATAAGCCAGCTTTTCTTTTGCCGAAAACCAAACAGAAAGAAAACAAGCCCTTCTATGGCCAGGGTTAGAACTATACGCATTGCTATTAGCGAGGGTACGCGCAGAGGCGGTTGGCCGATTGACAGGCTTTGAGCGCCCATGTCCAGCGTCAACAGGTTATTGTATGTGTTAAACGTACCGGCTGGTAGAGGGCATTGAAAGCTTTTTTCACCAGCCTGAACAATAAGCAAGGCGCCTTCCAGATTAGCGTGTGCATTAGGCGACATATGATAAAAAAACCTGTAATACGCTTCCCACGCTTTTTGCTCCTTATTAAGCGCAATTGCTTCGGATTGAGTTTCGTCCGCAAGCTGGAGTGTTAACGACAGGTCGCTAGGCGGGTTAGTAACGATTACAGTGAAACTTGGGGGTTCCGCTGAATTGGCATAGACTACCGGCGAAGCTGCTATGCTTGCCAGCAGAGCCGTCGCAATAATAAACAGTATGCGGTTAAAGCGTTTCATTATATTTGTCTCCTGTCGCGAAGTATGCCTTTGGATTTTAATATCAATTATACCATACGAAACGTTAAAACTTCCACCCGGCACTACAATCATTGCGATAAACCAAAACTTCAAACGATTCACAGGGTTATCGTCCCTTAATCGCGCGTGTTTTGTATATAGTTCAAGACTGCCGCAAATTTTTGGGCGATGAATTTTGTAGCTTCGCGGGACCTTTGCTTATCAAGGCAAAGACAGTTAAGTTATATCCTTAAATTCGTGACACCTTAATTAACGTGAACGGCGCATAAAAATAAGGAATCAACAAATGATAGCAATAACGTAACAACTAAACCGTATGATACATATAAAACATATCATAAAGTTTAGTCGTAAAGAGAGGGGAGCGGTATCTTTATGAAAACTTAAGTTAATATTGTGGCTTTTCTTGATAAATAACGTTATAATGTATGGCGTCATTAATAATGATTAAATATATCAGTTAACAGGGGTTTACGTTTATGCGGCATATACCAAATATACTCTCAGGGCTTCGAATCCTGATGGTTGGGGCATTTATCTATTTTTTCGTAAATGAGCAATATCTCATCTGCCTCATAATTTATGCTGCGGCTTTTTTGACCGATTTGCTGGACGGTTACCTCGCAAGGCGTTTCGGTTGGACGACCGATGTCGGCAAAGTGCTTGATCCGCTGGCTGATAAATTGATGCTTTTAACCGCGCTGGCATGCTTTTATAGCGTCGGATGGCTACCGTTTTACATGGTAGCGATCGTTTTTTTCAAGGAATTGGTCATGATTATTGGCGGTATGCTTTTGTTCAGGAAAAAAATCGTGGTATATGCGGATTGGTTTGGAAAAATTGCCGCCGGCTTATTCAATATCAGCGTTGCCGCAACGCTGTTGAAAAACTTCTGGCCTCAGATTGGTTACTGGAACCTTATAATACTCGCTCTTGCAACTATCTGCGCCTTTATTGCACTGGTTCACTACGCGAGGAAGCAAGCGCTCAATAACCGTAATAAATAAGGGGCGGCCGAGGATAAGACCGGCGCAGCTGACCCGGCTGACAACATTAGCGTTTCTAAAAAAGTAGTACATGGGGAATTTATCAGGAGCCGCTTGTAAATAATAGACCTATTTTACTCATGATTTATCATCTGTTAAGCCTGGATTTGTCAGCTTTTTTTATCCTTTGTTATCATGAAAGCATTTAATCTTCAAATAATAAGGATGTATTTATTGAATAACATAATATGATTTTCAGCGGAATTGCTTCTACTCACAGTTGAGTACACTCTAAAATATATTGATTATGAAGACATATACCAATAATTAATATTGTCTTCAATAATAATATGCAAAATGGAGTGAACATACATGGCAAACAATAAATGCGACATGAGAGGCGTCTGTTCCAGATGCGGAAACCTGTTATGTAACTGCTGCTGCAGGCCGATATGCCTACCGGGACCTACGGGTCCGACAGGCCCGACAGGGCCCACGGGTGCAACCGGCGCAACAGGAGTTACGGGCACTGGCGCGACTGGACCTACGGGTCCGACAGGCCCGACGGGGCCCACGGGTCCCGGCACTGGAGCGACGGGTCCGACAGGGCCGACTGGACCTACGGGGCCGACTGGAGTGACGGGGCCCACAGGTGCGACGGGCACTAGCGGTGATGCTGTTGAGTGTTTCTGCGTACAGCAAATGAGGAACATCTTACAGCAAATCATTGATTTATACCCGAATGACACCATTGTGGTGGCCATGGAAAGCGGTAACAATGCCATTGGGCGTCCAGGCTCGCTTCTTCCCCCACCTAACACTAATCCTAATTCAGGAGCTTTCCAATTGGTGAATAGTCAGGGAGTTATACAGGAAACAATATCCATCTGCCGGATTGCGTCTGTGAGGGTTACCAGCGCCACTTACAATGACGCTATCACATATCTCCCCGCACCGGTCCCGGCCCCCGAGGGATGTGGAGCTGACTGCGAGAGTGCCATCCGGTCATTTTTACCGGTTGGAACAGATGCTGATATAAACGCTGGCGGTCAGACTGTTGCACAGGGTACCGTACGGATTAACGAATTTGGAGTATTGGTTTTAGTTGGTCCTAGTGATAATGATCCCACATTTGTTTCTACATGCAAAGCGGAGATTATAACGACTTAACCTTATTCTGTTAGTGATGGAAGACAAGGCTTGACGCCTAACCGCCGCCTCCGGCTCTCCGGGGCGGCGGGAATCACAGAACATCTATGAGGCAAGAGGTACTGCCTTACCATTCAAGTTAAACAGCTTTGCGGCCAACATAAAAAATAGCTCATTTATAGGTTGAAATCCTTTTTATTTCATTTGCACTGATAGGTCAGCCACTAAATATACTGATTATGAAGATATATATTTCACATATATATTCTTCGATTATTATAAAACTGGAGTTGAACATAAATGGCAAATAATACTTACGATAAGAGAGGCATCTGCTCAAGATGCGGAAACCTATGCTGTAACTGCTGCTGCCGTCCGTTAGAGCCGACAGGTCCCACGGGCCCCACAGGGCCGACAGGTCCCACGGGTGCAACTGGCCCGACAGGTTCCACGGGCGCAACTGGGCCGACAGGTCCCACCGGCCCGGCGGGAGCCACCGGAACAAGAGGGACGGGCATAACAGGGCCGACAGGTCCCGCGGGTCCAACTGGGCCGACAGGTCCCACCGGTCCGGCGGGAGCCACCGGAACAAGAGGGACGGGCATAACAGGGCCCACCGGGCCCACAGGCCCCACCGGCGCTACGGGAACGCCGGGTCCTACAGGAGCGACGGGTCCGGCGGGTGGAGCGACAGGACCCACTGGACCAACTGGAGCCACGGGCAATA
>OHPH01000664.1_pt1 | contig 17220 bp, 18 predicted proteins | sample 1577681 | NCBI WGS metagenome assembly OHPH01 (sample SAMEA3879603, study PRJEB24766) | human gut metagenome | biome: human-associated habitat; feature: feces | place: USA | collected 1985/1987 | reverse complement strand
AACATTTCTTGCAGCTCGACGCAATGCCGGTTCATGATTTCATTGCGCTTCTGTATGCTCGCCGCGGCGCCTAACCATTTCATTTTCAGGTTGGTCGGTAACTTTACAGCCTGTTCCGGATGCCTGCTGCATATCCTCTGCACGCCCGCGAAGCACACTCCCGGCAATGTCTGTTTCTGCGCATCCTTATACATTGCCACCCACTCTTCCGCCGACGGCACCACCGGCCCGAACCCGTCAGCCGTGCCTACCGCGTTTTGTATCAGTTTGAAAAACAAATTGTCTGTCATTGTCCAATACGAACTGTTTGAAGTTTTCAAGCACAACCCAAAGGCCTGCATCAACTTTCCCTTCATGTCTAATTATTCCTGCCTTCTGCAGTATGGCGAAGTCTCGTTCGACTGTGCGTTGGGTTACCGACAAAGTTTCCGCCATTTGTGTCCGACACGTTTCCGCCATTTACACTGGAAGAGTCTGCGGCAAGTCTCCCGCTAGCGACTCTCCGTATTTTGTGTTCGGACTTCCGCATTGCAAATGTACGCTTTTTTCGATACAATTCTCTCCATTTCACAAACTCACGACAAATGTAAACTTCTCTTTTTCGCGATGAAAATCCTGAACAAGTTGGCAGATGCCGATGTGGTTGTTGGCAGCTGTAACCTCCTTAATGATAGGTGATTATGACGTTTTGTGCTCAATCCGGTCCCTGCCAACTCTCATGAAAAAATAGGGGAGTTGGCACACTGTCGATGCTGCAACACGTTGTTAATCAATTATTTCAGAAATGTTGGGCCTGCCAACTTGTTCGAAAAAAGCCTGTTCATCAGAATTTCACTATTTTAACGCCGCAAGGTATTCCTCGTGCAGATGATAATTCTTCTTTGCGGATCATCCACCAGATCGAGTCGCAGCCAAGTCATACTTTTGACAAAAGCTCATCCATCTGTCTGGAGCATTTTGAATGACAGTGGTCGCTAAGATTGCCTAGTAGCAATATTCTGAACAGAAAAAGAAGTGTTATTTCTTTTATTGTTCCAATTATTGCTATATTTGCAGCATGAAGAGAGAATTAAGTGAAATAGGAACCATTCCAGTAACAACTTCAATCATTGAATCGTTATATCCGGAACTGAAGTCATCTGATAAGAAAGTTACTTGGCTTGAGAAGCAAGGATTTATCATCAGATTGAAGCGGGGACTTTATGTGGCTAACCCCAAACATTCAGGAAAGACGCTATCGAGTGAGTTGATTGCCAATCATATCTATACACCTTCGTATATTTCAATGTCTACTGCACTACGATATTATGGACTTATCCCCGAGGCTGTATATGTTCATCAATCAATGACGGTAAAGCACTCACGCAGTTTTCAAACTCCGCTCGGCTGTTATGACTACAAGCATATCTCAAAAGTGGCATTCCCGATAGGAGTAAGGAGTATGTACAAGGATAATTATGCTTTTCTTATAGCATCACCGGAAAAAGCTTTGTGTGATTTGATTGCCAATTCCTCACAGGTCTATCTCCGCTATATGAAAGATGTGGAAACATATCTTGAACAGGATATTCGTATGGATATGGATGAGTTTAGTAAGATGGATGGAACCATATTCGAAGACTACATAAAAGTTGGCAAAAAGGCTGATTCAATTTCGACACTTTTAAAATTCTTAAGACGATGAAAAATGAAATATTTGACAATATGCTCTCCCGTTATGATTTAACAACAGAGCAACAGAAGAGAAACGCTATATTTGAAGTGAACCAACAAGTGACACTTGCCGGCTTGTATGCCGGAGGCTTTTTCGAGTCGGCAGCTTTCTATGGCGGTACTTGCTTGAGAATTTTTCATGGCTTGCAGCGTTTCAGTGAGGATATGGATTTTTCATTGCTTATACAAGATGACAAGTTCGATTTCACGAAATATTTTCCTGCTATCATTGATGCTTTTACAATGGTAGGCCGTGAGGTTGAAATAAAGAAAAAAGACAAGAGGAATTTCGGAAAGGTCGAATCTGCATTTCTTAAAGACAATACCGATGTATATGATGTGACTTTCCAAACTGAGAAGTCTATAAAGATAAAGATAGAAGTAGATACTTGCCCACCGTTGAACTTCAAGACAGAACAGAAGCTATTGCTTCAGCCATACTCATTTATGACACGTTGTCTTACACTTCCAGACTTGTTTGCAGGCAAGATGCACGCATTAGTATATCGTGCGTGGAAGAACAGAGTAAAAGGTCGTGATTGGTACGATTTCGAATGGTATGTACGCCATAATGTCCCACTTGATTTTACTCATTTAGCAGAACGGTGCAAGCAATTCAACAATGAGGATATTACTCCTAAGTTATTCAAAGAGAAACTCATTGAGCGTCTCTCTACAGCCGATATAAAACAAGTGAAAGAAGATGTATTGCCTTTCGTGCGCAATCCAAAGGAACTTGACATTTGGTCAAATGATTATTTCGTACAGTTGGCTGGGATGATGATAATGGAATAATTCGGAATCCCATAATGGAATACAAAGACCATCATATTCTAAGACTGATACATTTCGACAATTTAGTAGACACTCACAGAAAATACTTTTATCTTAAAGAAACCATCAGACTAATCTCCGGATTTGAATCCACCTTGGCACTTGAAGTATTGGCCTCTGTAGATTTCATCAGGCACAACAATCCCGGGATCAGCCTGAATGACACAATCGCTGCCATCCACAACTGGTCGGAGCGCAAGAACAAACTCTTCAAAAACGAATATATCCAGATAGCCTATGACCATCTGGATACATTCTATGGTAAATCGAAACTGTCTGCAGGACTCTGAGCCACTACATTCCCTACCGAATCGCCTCTTTGATGCAATCTACAATGTAGCGGACATCATCGTCGGTTACGTATGGGCCGGCAGGGAGACAGAAGCCTATCTTGAAGAGAGCGGTTTCCACGTCGTTGGTGTAGGCTGTGGCACCTGCGTAGACCGGTTGCTTGTGCATTGGCTTCCAGACTGGACGGCACTCGATTTTCTTGGCGAGCATGAAGACGCGGAGAGCCTCCACATTTTCGTTCGGCTGACAATCGGTCGTAGCACAATCTACGGCGTGAATCACACCTGCAGCGCCGCCCACTGCGGTCTTGATGACCTCCTTGTAGGCATTTTCCTGACCTTGAACATGAACAGAAGGGTCCAATGTCGCTGCACAGAGCCAGAAATTCGCATCATAGCGCGGATCCGCAGGCTGCTTATGGATATGAACACCAGGCACATCGGCCAGCAGTTCCTCATAAAGCTTCTGAACATGCTGATGATGCTTGATATGCGAATCGAGAACAGTCATCTGGCCGCGACCGATACCTGCGCAAACATTGGACATACGATAGTTGTAGCCGATGGCAGTATGCTGGTAGTAAGGATAGGCGTCACGAGCCTGTGTCGCATACCACATTACCTCATTGGCATCCTCGGCATTGCGGCAAACAAGAGCGCCGCCGCCGGAAGTCGTGATCATCTTGTTGCCGTTGAAGGACAGCACGCCGTACTTGCCGAAAGTTCCGAGCACCTGGCCGTTGAAGCGCGAACCCATGCCCTCTGCGGCATCCTCGACAACCGAAATACCGTATTTGTCTGCAATAGCCATGATCTCATCAATCTTGTACGGCATACCATAGAGAGCCACCGGGACAATCGCCTTCGGATATTTGCCCGTTTTTTCTTTTCGGTCAATGATTGCCTTCTCAAGAAGCGCAGGATCCATATTCCACGTCTCCGGCTCCGAACCGATAAACACTGGTTTTGCGCCAAGATAGGTTATCGGATGAGAAGATGCGCAGAACGTGAAAGACTGCACACAAACCTCGTCACCGGGGCCCACTCCGCAAGCCAAGAGAGCGAGATGAACTGCAGCAGTGCCTTATTTTATCAATTTTTCGACAAGTTTATATACGTCAGTACTCAACCCGCCAGGTATACGCTCGCCAAGGTCACGAATCATCTTCGCATTTTCTATTGCAACTTTAACCCTTGGCATAAAAACCGATGCCTTTGGTCTCTTGGTGTAACCTCGTCCATCTCCGATACAATCGGCAAGATATAGATCAATGTAGTTATGTTTAACACTGACTTTTTCATTTTCCAATATCTTTTCCCTGTCACCATCTGCAATATCCTCCAATTTTCTCAAATGAAGGATCAGCCAAAACTCAAAGCAAGGGTTGCTCAATGCGATGAAAAAGTTCTTCTCCTTTTCACAATCGTCATATAAGGCATCGAAATCGACATGATGAATCTTTTCCCAATCATCTCGGTCAATTATCAGCCAAAATTCATCAGTGGCTCTGAAATTGTATTCGGCCTTCGCCTTGGACAACAGCTTTTTCACGTCCAGAGGGCTATTGCCTGCATTTCGCTCTTTTTTCAACGGAATTGTTTCTATCGAGCCGGAATTATTGAACATTGGGGATTGGCGAAGGTCCTCAAAATATTTTTTCTCCGTAACATCTCCTTCATAGGCAAGAACATAAAACTTCTCTGCCTCCAAAAAGCCACTTTTACGGACTAGTGGAGTACGTTCTCTAGGCATCTTTACTAAGTTTTAATGATAGGTCATACCTGTTTCCTATACGAGGAATAGCTTTGAAACGTCCGAGAAGATAGTCTTTTCGGATTTCCTTGTCGAAGCGGACATTATAATCTTCCAATGAATGCATATGACTTGTTCCATTGTCATCCTTGACAACAAACCATATTTCATCCTTCCTGAACAATTTCTGAGTGAGAAGAGAAGACTCATGCGTCGCTACAATAAGTTGGCTGTGTGTACTCGATGACGAACCGAGGAATAAGTCGAAGATGTCATATATCAGATTGGGATGTAGACTACGCTCCATTTCATCAATAATAAAGACATTATTACCCTCAATCAAGTCTATGAGCAGAGGTATAAGGTCAATGATTCGATTAGTTCCATCAGATTCATCCTTCGTATCAAACAGGACCTCTTTCCCTTCATTTGTGACGTGCTTTGTCTTAAGTTGCTGGAACTTCAGGCCGCTCCCTTCACGTGACAGAACGTAGGTATAGTTGTTGATGCCCAATATGCTCCTCACGTTTTCACTCTTGGAATTCATCAGGCGCTCTTTTATCCCGGAAAGGATAAAATCCGGTATAACGACACTGCTCGGCTCGACATCTTCCAGGCATACTCCCACGATTCCTGTCCCAAAATACTTGAGCAATTCTTTATAGATGGTATTTAACCGTTCATTATCATTGACCTCGGATTCCAAACCGACATTATACTTATCCTCCGGAAAGACGATTTTCAGCGTATTGAGAAACCAGTTGTAAACCGAAGTTATATCGCTCAGGCAACTTACATTCTCCGCAACTTTACGCACGATCAGTTCCCTCAAAAACAATTGGTTATCCGGAGTTCCCTTTGCCGTGAAACGGATAAACTGCTTGTCTTCCTCCTTCTCGTTCAATTTCAGCAGCAGAGCCAAATCATAGTTGCCTGTAAATTGCAGATTACGTTCAAATATCTTTTTCTCCGAACGCTTTGTGACTTCATATAGCCACTCTTCCACAATCCGAGTATTATTGAAGACAAATCCATAAGCGTAATTCTTGCCTTCAGCCTGAATTTCGAATTCCATCCTAGAATTACTTTCAGCTGAAGATTTGTTCAAACGATATTTTTCATAATCAATCATCTGTCCGGCAGGAAAGCCTTTCACGACCATGAATCGTCCGAAAGACATGGCCTTGATGAGATTCGATTTGCCAGATGCATTGGCTCCAAGAATTATACTAGTTTTAAGCACGCTGACGCCATTGATTGCCGGCGCCTTATGCTCTTTTTTCAAAGAGCCTTTGCCTGGAATCATCGAAAATTCAGTCCTTTGATTGAAAGAAAGAAAATTCTCTACCGAGTACCTTATAAGCATATCTTCAGATGTTATTTTGAGCAAATATAGTGATTTTTTCACATCTTAACACAATTCCGTAGCCCGACAAAACTGTTTTCCCCAAGAAATCAGGAAAGAAATCCGTCAGTCTCATTTAACGACTTGTCGTTGATGTCTTTAGCACGAAAACCTTTAAGTTCAAACAAGAAAAGAGTATTTATTCCCTTTTCTCGCTTGAATGCAATAACATCCCTTCCGTATTGAGATTGGCCTTTTCTACTCTTCGGGCTTCCCAAAATCCAGCAATATATGCCAACCCGACAGAAGCCGCCAATTCATGACTACGCCACCCAAGATTCAAAGGTTCCTCAATAAACTCCGCAGCACTCTCCAAATCTTCGACCGAACTGCTATACTGAAAAGATCCCTCAGACTCCTTCTCCAGAAGAAAAGCGATAGTCCGGTCCAATTAACCTGGAAGTCCCGCAACTCTATTCCTGCCATTGAACACCAACTTTTCCATCATGATTACATGCTAAATCTGCGATCAAATTAATTTTGCGATTCCCCCAATTTCTCACTTTCGACGGTGTTTGGGGAGATTCTTTTCCTTTTTTTTAAGTTACGAGATTTCCATCACTTTATCAATCAATTCATTGCATAATTATTGAGCGTTTTCCGACAGTCCCTACATAGTCTTTTGGTTATTGGCTTGAAAATTGCCGAATAGTTGTTCGCTAGTATAATGTTTGTATCAAGCATACGAACATGTCATAACGATTCACATCGCCATGACACAATCCTTAAAGAAATTGCAATCATTTTTCTTTTGCCCTTTACAATCGCCTCGATTGCTTCTGACACGAGCAAACACATGAATGGTTTCACCATTCTGGACACGATCATATTCAGGAATGCAATTAAACTTGCGGCTATCACTATCCTTTGCAATAGTCATTGTTACCCGTCCCGTGGCGGGGTTCCTTAATTGGCTACATGTTTCAGGCAGCCGTTATTTATTTTCACATAGTCCTCAACAATCTCTCGGTTTCTCTTTTCCTGTAAAAGTCGCAAATAAGCACCTAGCATATGTCCAGCCTCTTGTTTCCAACAATAGATAACATGCGACCATTAATAAGACTTGAATTATCAACACAACCCCAATGGGCCACCACGACAACCAGCCACAGAAGATATTGGCTATGCCTATGCTTATTATTAAAAGAATGCTCCATACGCTAGCACCAAGATAGTTCCGACAGAAGCCGAACTCTATGTTGTACTGCCTTAGGATCACATCGCCACGACAGTTTTGCCTTATCTGATACACTGCATCTGCAATCGTCTTTTTGGCCATGTCAAGGTCAGCCTTTTCATCCTCTTTGGTTGGCAGCTTAATGCCAAACGTCTTTTTCACCTTAGTAGCTATCTCCTTGTGATACGCCGACGAAATGGCAGTATTCTGCCAAAGCAGCATCTTGGTGGTAGGCATCTCCGTCTCGTCCTTCTTAAACATGCGGTACTGGAAAAGCCACTTTGATGTTTCCTTAAACACTTCTCTTACCAGATAACCAACAGCCATGCTAATCAGCGCAGTACCGCCGATAAGACACAACATCCACTGTAGATTGCCAACCAGTACTTGATATTGAGGAAACCACTCCCCCATACACATGGCCAACAATATGCATGTGGGGAGCGTTCCCAAAACAGCAGGATATACCCTTGCCACTCTAATGTATTTGTCCATCATAGGCCTAATCTTCCTTAATACTACCCAAATACTTCATGCCATCATGGCTACCATGATTGGCATTCGTTACCATACCATCTGCCTTGTTATATCCATCCTCCGATACGAAAATATCAAGATAGTCTCCATTTGTCTCGAATAAAATATCTCCTGCCGTATTCTGCGTGATGGTGTCATAGCCGCTATAGTAATCTAACTCATCACTAGGTGCCTCGCCAACAATCACTAATTTTGGTGTCAACTTATCCATTAGCGACTTGGGGATGTGACCAGTCTTTCTGCCATGGTGGGGTGCAAACACTATGGTCTTATGAGTATTTGTCACCTTTTTATCAAACTCTTCTTGCATATCCGTTTCCATGTCGCCCATCCACAGGAATGAAAATTTACCGACAATATACTTAATAGCCGGCGAAATATTGTTAGGGCTCCCGCCATCTGCTGCCGTCTCCAACGCCTCCTTATATAGGCTGTCATCAGTTATAGGCCATAAACAATAAAGCCCGGCTCCATCACGTTCGTTGTCCGACTCGTTCATCCACTTACGCTTACACCCTTTTTTAAGCTCGAAGCTTTTCTTGCTGTCATCGCGTAGTTTCTTATACATCTTGAAATCATCCGTTTCCGTACCATTCTTAGTCGTATTGTTATCAACACGATAAAAATTTAGGATACCAAACTTGTCGTCGTACTCCACCAAACCTTTGATATGATCATCATCAGGATGGGTCGAGATAAAACGTTTGATACCTTTGCCTGATGATTCCGTTTCAATCTCGTCAAGGATGTCATCCTTAACGTCATCTGTAAGACAACTGTCGATTGTTGTGAAGTTGTCTGAATTGTGTCGGATATAGAACATGTCTCCATTGCCGACCGAAAAGCTTTTTACTTTGCTCATTATTTAATCAAATTTATAATTAATAACTGCCACTAAGGTACAGAAAAAAACAGAACAAACAAAATTTTCCGTGAAACATCCACGGAAAATTAAAAAGCGCACTATTTGTTCGATATATACCTGATGCTTTTTCGTTATTTTTCCACGCCTTGTAGTTTTTGTAGCTCCTTCAGAAATTCACTCACCAAATCACGATATTCTATAAACAGCTCACTCTTTGCCATCAATTCATCCAGTTTCGGATCAAGGTTCCTACTATATTGTCTCTGAAAATTGAGGGTATTATGTACATAAACATGTTTCCGTATATAGGTACTGCCGTTTTCATCTTTTTCAAACATACGAACTGCATCACGCCTCAAATCAGGATTTCCCAACAAACTCAAGTCATGAGTTGCTACGGCAATCTGACAATTCTCAGCTATCGAGAGGTACATTTTAATGATAAAAGCCAGGGCCTTAGCATGTATACCTGCATCAATTTCATCTATGCAGGAACACTTTCTCCCCATTACGATGTCATATATTACCACTAGCAACCTTATAATGTTAATCGTACCAAACGACTCCACCCCGCCATCAAGTGATTTTTTGCCAGCATGAGCTGTCGAATGAATAAACCGCAAGTTCTTGTGTGATATTATGCCCGAAGGATACTGCTCCTGCATGGCCTTAACGACAATCTCTGGAGCTCCACTTTTTACCAAGTCAGAAATCAGCACACTCGCATCGTCCACCTCATAGTCCACTATGTTTGTTCCCACGTCTGCCAATAGTTTCAGCAATAAAGTCTTCACACGTTTATCGCGTTCTTGATCACCAGTTTGCAGCCTATCAGCCAGACTTTGATCGCCACGTCTAACCAAACTGATTCTTTGACTAAAGTAATCGTAATTTTGTCTCAGAATGACACTCTCCAAATTCAAGGCGCCAAACACAGACAAAACTGTACTATTCTGAATCACACTTGCTTCCAACATTCGTTGGTCGTTTTTACTCAGGTCGCAGGCCTGTCCAAACTTGATAGTAACAGTATCTTTTTCCTTATTATATATCCTTTGATAAATTGGTGGATTCCCAGTTTGCCGCAGAACCTCCTCTTCTATCCTATCAGCACTCACTGCCACCTTATAACAATAAGAGATATTACCTATATAATACGATATAGTGAGCACAGTTGGCTTATTACGCGAATCATCATCTAACAGAAACGGTCTGTACTTCGGTCTGTCATCTGGTTTATCTGGTTTATCTGTAGCTATCATCCTAAGATAGTTAAGAGCTGAAAACATCTTTGATTTGCCTGTGCCATTCAGTCCCACACAAAGCAACAAACGTAAGATACGCTTTCCATCAATCTCCTGATACCACCAAGGCGGTAAAGTAGACGACTTTTCCTTTTTTGAAGCCAGAAATGACAATTCCACCTGATCCCTGTAGGACATATAATTCCTTACTATAAACGATTCTACCATAATGGATTTTTTGAAAATATAAGAATGAAACATCTTTTGGATGCAAAAGTAATATAAAAAAACGAGAACATTAATAGCTTCCGTGAAATTCTCACGCAAAATTCATTTGGCATATAATGCCATAAATTCTTGCGTAAGCATCCGATGAAGTACGACTTGAACTGACATCCTCGGATCTCTTCCTTTGAATAAAAAAATATTATCGTCATGATGTCATACTCACTCATATGTGCCGAAAATGTACTTCGTCGGAGACTTACCCTCAACAACTGGTCGGAGCGCAAGAACAAACTCTTCAAAAACGAATATATCCAGATAGCCTATGACCATCTGGATACATTCTACGGTGAATCGAAACTGTCTGCAGGACTCTGAGCCGTTACATCACCTTCACAATCTCCGCGTCCACCCCAAAACTCACACCGTCTCGCTCCCGTCTTCGCCGTACTTCCCGTCCTTGGCTTCATAGATGACGGACGGCTCCAGGACTTCGACCGTGTGCCAGGTGCCGGCTGGGACGACGCAGCCGTAATTGCCGGAGGACGGGTCCAGGACAATGCGTGCCGTTTCATGGAGGCGACGCCCAATTGCCATATCCTGCTTCTGTTCAATGCCATCTCCAGGTTCAATGCCATCTCCAGCTCGCTCTTCCCCGTAAAAGACCTCGACCAATTTTCCATGAAGCAGCAGGACATTCTCGGTACTGTGCGGATGCCGATGGATAGGAACCACAGTACCGGGAAGAAGAGCATTGAGCATACGCTGACTGTTGTCGTCGGATGACGTGCGTAGGTCATAGTTCTGACGAAGCCGTGGATTTTCCGCAGCCTCGGACAGCAACTTCGAAATGAATTTATTGTCGATTTCCAACATAATTTCACTTTTTTAACGTCGCAAGGTATTCCTCGTGCAGATGATAATACTTTTTCATGAATGCGATGAATGCGATGCTTAGAACAATCAATGCACCAAGCAGATAGAGCCAATGCGCCAGAGGTGTATTCGGAATAATATAAATGAATCCGAGAGACACCGCCAGCTGCAGCAATGCGTAGAGCGATGCTACCTTCACATGCCCGATCTTCAATTCATTCGCCATAATCTGATATGCATGCTTGCGATGCGCTTCTCCCAGATTCTCATGCAACATTATGCGGTGACAAATCGTAAGACAGCCGTCCACGCCGTATACCAACAAGAAAATCAGCCAAGTGATATCTCCAGTCCTGAGAATCAATGTCCCTATCAGAAACAGCAGGATATAAGCCACTCCGATTGACCCCACATCACCTGCAAAACACTTCGCCTCGCCCTTGGGCCTGAAATTGAAATGACAGAATACCATGTCCGCAAGAATTACCACGAAGATAAGAGATTGATTCACAAAATCCATACTCTGATTGAGCAGAGCCAATGGTATAAGCGATGCAAGCGCATAAGCACCCGTGATACCATTGATTCCATCCATGAAATTGATGACATTAGACGCACCTACGCAAACTATGAGTGCAAGAATCACCACCCACCACATGTTCAGATGCAAGATGTCCAGCTGATAAAACATCATCAGCATAGCTCCGAATTGCGCCACAAGCCGCACGCTGTCCGGCAACGAATGAATGTCGTCAATGAAACTCACGCCGGCAACCAACGTCACTGCCAGCAGGAACCAGATGTAGTCCCCAATTTCCAGATTCAACGAAGGTATCCACCCTGCCGCAGCAAAAGCCAACCAAATCCACAGCGCCAAAAGGAAAATAATCCCACCGCCACGCAGGACAATGCTGGAGTGCGACGAACGCTGATTAGGTTTGTCAATGATATTTAATCTGTCTGCCACCTTGAAATAGGCCAATTCCAAGACAAGAAGAATCAAAAAGATGATTCCGTAAACAAAAAATGAATTCATATTATCTTGATATAACGTTAGTTGATTCACTTAAAAGAGGGCAGGTCCGGAAATCCAAGCCGCATCGAAATCTTTATTGAAATTCTAAACTCATGATAAAGTGCGCTAGCCTTGAAATGGTGACGAAAACCGTTTTCATTGCATTTCCTTTATAATGAGAAAACGTATGAATGCTCGATCCTGCGATATTCAAACCCCAAAGCTTCGATTGCGGGACAAGGGATAATGGCGCCATTATCCGATGTGGCTTTTGATTCAATTTGCAGATACCTGGAATAAGGCCTCGTGTGGATTATGGAAGTGTCTCTATATGGTTCGATCTTGTATGCCATAAGACAAATCCTTTTGGCATAAGCATTCAAGACCTCTGATATAGATTGTACATACATTAAATCCCTAAGGCTGCTATACAATTGAAATTCGCACTTCTCAAATTTCCCTCCTGGGAATGCAGTTGCCCCGTCGGTCTCACGTACAATCGCTTTCTGAAGATTTGCAATACTTCCCAACGCAGCGGTCATCTCTATCAGCAGCACAGTTTCACGATTGTCAATACACGTCAATATCAAGTCACACTTGCTTCTTCCCCTCAAGAACGAAGCGGGACGTTTGCATTGGTTTACGAAATTTTCATAGTGAATAATCTCCAGATTGCCTTTCTCGTTATGAATGGACAACTGGCCCATACCTAAGGGAAGTATCTCTATCGGGAAGCCATCCTTCAAATCGAAATCGACAGAGTCAGTAATCTTCGGTACTACCGTCACGCCACGTGATCTAATACTGTGTCCGACAATATAGTCACTTTCCAACAACTCTTTCATAACCGTTCATATTGTTCATATATCTGATCCAGTGGAGCCGAAAGATATTCAGGGTTAATCAGATGAGCATTACGAAGTTTCAGATCTCTAATTCCTCCATCCTCAATAGCCCATACAGAAACATCGTTCCAGTCAAGCGTAGCGATTCCATCGTCTTTTACGCCGACATCATTCCGCCTGACCAATAAATTCAATTGATTCAAGATATATGGACTGTGGGTCGTAAGCAGAAACTCATGTCCGCATTTTCCTTGGCATAATGAGACTAGCATATCGATAAAACTCATCTGAGTCGAAGGATACAAGTTCTGCTCGGGTTCTTCGATTATGAATATCGTCTTGGAAGGGACAGTCAACCTTTTGAATGCACTTTGATATGAATTCAAGAGTTTCTTATATTCAGGATTTCCACTATGAAGCCCCTCGTTAATTGACATAATCAATTCACGCCTGTCAACATTCTTGAATTCCGGATTAACACGTTTGAGGACCAATTCATCAATCAGCTTTCTTTGTCTGTTTTTGGTCTTTAAATCCAGATCGAAAGACGTCTTTTCTTCAAAAGCATGAAAATACTCATCCGTATAATACCGAAGCATCACTATCATTGGCACGACGGACTGCAATCCGCTGGAAGCGGCACCCAATGCAATACCATAAGACATCCCATTTGAATGTTCAATCCTGTCTTTAAGTTTGAACTCACTGGCATCATAGAAATACTTCACGCCTAGATTCAGCACATCAGTTTTATTCTCCGGAGCAAAGAACTCTCTTGCATTGAACCAGTCGAACAAGAAACTTCTGAGGTTTGTCTGCCCGAACTCAAATCCCTGCAATTCCGGCAAGGTTACAAGATTTCGTTCGGAAGGGATATAACAAATCTTCGGGCGAGAATACTTTTCCAGCGCCTTATGAGTAATCTTGAAGTTTCCCGCCTCGTAATGCAGATGGATGAAGTCCGATTCGAAGTCGACGAAAGACTCCTCGCCGAAGTAACCATCCAACTTATGAAAGTTTTCAACCAGCTGAAGGAAAGCCTTACCATCAGCGACGACATTTTCATCCAATGCAGTCAAAGATTCCTTCTCAATCCACTTGCAAGTACTGAGGACCTTCGCGATAGTACTCTTACCGCAACTTTGCGGTCCAATCAAGAAATTGAACCTGTTGAGCTCCATATCGACCTCTCTAATCGGGCCTACGTTCTTTATCGTCAAGTGTTTCATCTTCGCACTGGGTCAATTGCACTCTTCAAATCTAATAATAATTTTCAGCAGTTTCAAATCTATTACCAATCGTTTGACCGGTTTTTTTGTCCGTTTTTCATGGCGCGGAGATAGGTCTTCACGGGACAATTCATTAACTTTGTTCCACATAGTAACAATTGAGATAAGATTGTTTTGTGTCATAAGTGCTTATTTTTATGACTTCAAGCATTATAAAAAAAGCACTTATGTTTTTTCTGTCCAACCTGCACTTTCAGAACCGGATTATCACGTTTCAGAAAACTTCCTTTTCCGAAATCTGCTGAAACAAAGTTACTGCTTACACTTTTGAGTATAAGAAATTGAAAAACTCAGAAATTAGTCCCCTAGCAATCTTCTGAAATTAGCCCACACATCTACATCTTGTTTATATTCTCTAAGATTCACTTCTATATCTCGGAGCGTTTCAGAATGTGTACTCTTGAAACAGGTAAATGGGCTGTCCGTTTCCACCAAGAGCCTATTCGCTGGAATTAAAGGTAATATTTCAAGAAACCTCTTAGAGTTTATCATTGCTCCGTTTACCGAGAAATAACAACCTCGTTCAACAGCTTCTTTCAATTCGTCTTTATTCCCAGTGAACCAGTGCAGGATTGCTTTAAACCTATAATTCTCTCCTAAAATATCCAGCACTTTACTCACAGCCTTTCGAGAATGTATTGTAATTATTTTATTACCATCATATCTACACCTTTCAATCAATTCGCTAAAAAAATCCACCTGTTCTCCTTCGTACATTTTATCAACGAAGTCTAACCCCACTTCCCCGACATATCGTGCCTCATGCAGCAAATCCCACATTAATGGTATTTGCTTCTTATATTGATGTACTAATTCTGGATGAAATCCAAGCGCCAACCTGATGTACTTACTGACAACCTCACCCAACTCTTTCCTATATAAGTCAGGCAGATTGGTTACAGCTATAGTATAAATCCTATTCTCCTCAATCTGTCGAATTGCGGCTACTCGATCTTTTTGTAAATCCATATGGAAATGCGTGTCGAAAAGATAATTCATTAGAGACTGTCTATAAAACTCTTCAACTCTTTAATTCCTTCCTCATACAGTTTAACATACTCTTCCTTATGCTCTGTAATAGGACCCGACATTTGGATGGCCGCATAGCTGTCTTTTGGGGTAGCCAATCCCAATTTATAGGATTTCAACGCTTTAACACCTTCTTCTGTATCATAATTATGGCGGTAAGTGGAAACATCGTTCAAACCTGCGGCCATAATAGCAGCCCTGCGAATAGTACAAGGCAAACATTCTCCGCAATGGCCAGCATCATCGCCTGTCCACCTCCCTTGGTCAGGGTGTGAACATGACAAGGTGTATTGATAATGGCTAGCCAAATAGGTTTGATCTTTACACTGTTTAATCATCTCGCCTTTCGTCAGCATCTGAAATGGATTGATTAGCGTGACATCCAAGCCTAAATCTATGAGTAATTTCTGTAACTGCCCCATAAAATAAGGATGCGTGGTTCTTGTACTCAAACTGCCCAAACGCATAACCGTCAGGGGAATATTCAGCGATATCACACCATTCTCAGGAATAATCAAATCCACATGATGCCCCATACCAGAAGCAAGAACGAAAGCATGGGCAAAGAACATCAATGAACGTGACCGCGTAGAATCTTCAAGCCCATTAGATGACGCCGCATAAAATCTGAAGAATCGTTCTAAACCAACTCCATATCTGGCAGATATGGAGCGCACTACTCTATCTTGATAGCTCTTAACCCCTTTTCCACCTCCATAGTGACTCACAAACATGGGTTTCTTTCCATCACTCAGTAGGTTAATAGCGCCTATAAACGAGTCCAGTCCACCAGAAAGCATACAGAAGGTATCGGCATCTGTTATTCTTGTACTACGACGAAAACGCCATTTACCTTTCCTATAGGAATCCTCATCTGCTGTCAGTTCAACTCTACTACGGAAATGCAGCGTCCAATGATCGCCAGTAAGGAAACAAAGTGCTTTTGTTAAAGTATCCTTGCATGATTCCCATTTTTCTAATTGCAAGACAGGAACATACATTTCAAGACTCCTAGTCCACGAGTCATCCTGCTCCTTTCGACTAACCCTTTTGTCAACACAGTAAACCATCAAGGATATATAAAACAAATCAAGGGCTTCGGCCGTAAACCGTTTGGGAGTTATATAGAGTTGTTTCTTGCCCAAACTACAAGTCGTTGGGCTCCAGAATGTATATTGGAACTCCGATACATCATTGATATTTACCCTTGTTGCCCCATCAACACGGAAACCATCATATTCCGATAGTGTAAACACAAAACTTGTTTTCATCGCAGCTCCTCCATCTGTTGATACGAAACATCAAACAATGTCTCTACCGCCCGATTAAAATCAGCTTGATTCATCCCGCTTTTGACTATTTTAGGTACGACACTATCCACAATTCCATCTACGTATTGCTTAATTGACTTTTCTAATTCACGCAAGTCAGAGATTCGTTCACACTTCTTAAGAGCCGTCTGCTCCGACTGCATAATCAACTTATCAAAGATATAGTGCTTAATAAGACCTCCCACAAGCCGTTGAAGCAATTCCTCATTGAAACTATCTAACTGATTAAGGTCAATGTTTTGGTCTGCGGCAACATCGGCAAACGCTTCCTGTAAGGCCAGGTTTGCCAATGAATCTTCCAAATCAATGGGAACGGGTGCAAAAAGGTCACAAATATCACTAAAGATATCCTTTGTAGTCCGTCCATCGAATCTTATACCGGCATCTTCGAAGCGCTGCCGGATGGCTTCAGGAGCTCCTGCAAAATAAGAGTAAACAGTCCCTGCTGTTTTGCGAACCTTTGCAGCCTGTCGTGTTGCATTGGTATGTCCACCTAGCGCCCTGGTATACGTCCTTATTGCGTCCTTGACATTAGAGCTGCTCCTATTACCCATGGCCTTCCTCATTGAGCCACGGGCAGTACCCCAAGAGACACTTGGCTGAACTGGTTGTTCAGCCTCTTTCCCTCCCTCATCTCCTTTCTCCGGATTATCCTGCTGTGGTTCTCCTTCATCAGGATTATTAGAATCAGGCTCAGGGTTTTCTGAAGCATCTCCGGCAGGCACATCCAGTTCGGGATCTTCCTCCGGGTCATAATCAGACGGCAGTAGAGCAGTCTTATTTGGGCCGCCG
>OHPH01000643.1_pt1 | contig 17526 bp, 12 predicted proteins | sample 1577681 | NCBI WGS metagenome assembly OHPH01 (sample SAMEA3879603, study PRJEB24766) | human gut metagenome | biome: human-associated habitat; feature: feces | place: USA | collected 1985/1987 | reverse complement strand
AATTTTTGAGGAGACAAAAATGAAATATTTAATAATTACAATTATAACAATATGTTCACATATATTGTGCTACGCAAGTTTAAGAAAATTTAAACTGATAAATAAGAATGGGAAAAAAAATAAACTAAAATATGATGAAAAAAATTTATTGGCAGGACTATTGGTGTCGTGTCTTATATCTGTTTTTATGATAAGCAGAGTTTATGAAAATGTAGACACAAAACTTAATCTAATAAAATTGATTATTTTCTATGTGCTATTACTGATATGCGCGTGGATTGATTATAAAATGAAAATTATACCAAATGGAATGCTCCTTGCAGGAATGTGCATACGACTTATAGTATATATTTTTGAGTATGTAAATTTAGGGGGTGATTTACGATTTGAATTGTATTCCGAAGGTATCGCATTGCTTTTGGTCGTGGTTCTCTTAATTTTTGCTGCATTAACACATAAAGGCATTGGAATGGGTGATATAAAACTATTTGGGTTAATGGCGTTGTATACAGGAGCTTTTTTTGTGTATTCTGTTTTGTTTGTTTCTGTATTATTAGGGGCAATCATTGGCATTGTCATGTTGCTGTGTTTTCATAAAGGAAAAAAGACAACGATTCCATTTGCACCGTTAATATTGATTGGTTATATTGTAACATCTATTGTTGGTAGCTATTGAGGAGGAAAAAATGAATTCAAAATCGAGAAAAAGGTTAATTATTGTAGCATTAATTATATTTAATGTGTTAGCTATTGTAAAAATAGCAGACAATACAAAGATGCAAGTGACAGAAGATAATGAATTGAATAATGCCCTTGAAACAGCTAGGGATTATAAAGACAAAAATTTGAATATGGCAGCGTTGGATTTTTATCAAGATGCTTTGGAAAAAGCAGATACGGTTGAAGTAAGGAGAGAAATGATTCAGGCATATAGAGGGGCTTTGAAGGATGGTGAAATAGATGAACAGACAATCGTTGATGATTTTGTTTTAGCATCCGTAGATCAATTATGGAATCAAGTAGGAATTTATGAAACGGCATTAGAGTATTTCGACAAGGAGAATGAGAATGAACAGATGGTTGAAGTAATTCAAAGGGCACTGACCAATAATATATCAAGCGATAAAATTAATCAGGCTTATGAAAGATTATCAAAAGAATATGCAAAACTTGATGTTTGCTTTCAGGATGTTAAATATTCTAATGGAGAATGGTATTGTGTTTCGGATGGCAAACAATATGGATATGTTGATGGACTAGGTAATACACAGATAGGGTGTGTGTATGACTTTGCATCGCCTTATTATGATGGATATGCAGTTGTAAAAAGTGGACAGTTTGTATATATAGCGGATGAAAATGGAAAGAGATGGAAGTATTTAGATGAAGGTGTTATGTCATCATCTGGAATAGGAGATGGTATGGTTGTTACAAATACAGGGGATAAATCCAGATGGATAAAATTAGATGGAACATATACGTCGAAAGAATTTGATTATGTAGGGAAATTTAATCAGAATATGGCAGCGGTGAATGAAGGCGGTAACTGGTATATTGTTAATGGAGAAGGAAAAAGGATATCTTTAAAATATAGCGATATAAAATTAAATAATCTACAAGAATGTATTACAAACGATGTCATTTTTGCTAAAGAAGGTGGATGGCATATGTTGAATGCTAAAATGGAAAAGGTATCAGCTTTTGCTTGTGATGATGTGGACATATGTTATGGGGGCGAATATTTTGCATTTGAGAAAGATGGAAAATGGGGTTTTGCAGATTATAAGGGGAATGTGGTAATAGAACCACAATATGAGGAGGCAAAGGCATTCAGTAATGGTTATGCCGGAGTAAAAAAAGATGGAAAATGGGGATTTATAAATGCCGAAAACCAATTTCAAATGGAGGGTGACTATCAGGATGTTTTGTATTTTACAAAGGACAAAACTTGTTTTGTCAAAGAAAACGATTTGTGGACAATAATTAAGAAACTTATTTAAGTGGTAGAAAGGGGATAAAAGATGAAAGATGATAAGGGGGAAATGATAATAGAAGCAAGTATTGTATTTCCATTGGTTCTTATTATTTATGGGATACTAATGTTTCTTGTGCTACTAATGTATCAAAGAATTACTTTAACGACAGTTGCAAATAATACAGTAAGCTGTGTTTCTGCAAACTATGGGTTTTCTGATAAAGACCCATTTATGAGCTTTATTAATAAAGAACAATTAAATAATAGAAGTGTGTTATATCGGGAGATTTTTGGGACGACAGACAAGCTAGATTTGCCAATTGAACGTCAGGCAGAATGGTTTGGCTATTATTTATTGAGTAAAAATTGTTTGCTGAAAAAAGATGGTGTAAAAATAAAAGCAAAAGTTGATATAAAGCAAGGAAAAACAATGCAGAAAGATTTAATTGTTACGATGACAGAATCGTATCATATTCCACTTGTATCTATGCTTGGAATTAACGACAAGGTAGAGTTTCATGTGACTGCTTGTGCGGAATGTGTTGACCCTATTTCTTATATCAATGCGGTTGATTTTTTGTGGGAACAGGTTGAAAAAATAACAGAAACACCAGAAATAAAATTGGTAAGGCAAATGATTGATTACATAAAAAAATAGAGGAGGGTCACATAGAGATGTTGAAATTTTGTATGAATAAAAGAAATCAAGGCATTGTTTCAATATTCTTACTAATTGTTCTATTTCCAACTATGATATTTAGTACCATGTTGATGGAAATTGGACGTTATAAGAGTGCAGTAAACTTATTGGAAGAAGCAGCACAAAATGCAGCCATTTCTATTCTTGCCGATTACAATGAGACTTTGTATAGCAAGTTTGGATTATTTGCATTTGATGAACAAGATGAAGAAAAATTGAAAGATAATTTTGTAAAGTATTTAAAAGCAAATTGCCAGACTGTTCCAACAGAAAGTGAATATGCAGTGGCAGCATCTAAACTAATGAAGTTAACAAAAGATGTAGATGTAGATACTTTTTATAGTTTAAGAACAAATAATGTTTTACTTAGGCAGATACAGGAATACTCAAAATATCGGGCACCGGCTGATTTGTGTGAGTATGCGGTGAATCTTGAAAAAATCAAAAAAGATATTTTGAAAGAATTAGGGAAGAAAATCTTTGGTTCTCATATGTACAATGCAGTTCAAACATCTATTAAGCAATTGAGTGCATGCATAGATTTTGTTTCTAAAACAAAAGAATTTATGTACACAATTATGGATTTAGAAGGAAGCATTGAAGGATATAACATTTTTGAAAGTGCGGCAAATGGCTGGAGAAATATAAAAAAATTCTTTCAGAAAGAAGAAATTCCAGCCAAAGGAACATCTTACAAAAAAGCACAAGATGAGTTGCTTGACGCAATCAAAAAGCGTGATGAAATAATAAATAATCTGAAATCAAAAGAACAGGAAATTGCATCTATTATTCAGGTGGCTAAAAATATTCAAGAGTATTTGGCTGCAAACGAACAAACAGAAATAACGGGATTAACCAATTTGCAGAATATGATACCCGGATTTGATGGAATTGATAGTCTGAATTTGAAAAAAGATGCAACGATTGATGAATGGTTCAAACTTGTAAAAGAAAGTAAGTATGAGTTTGAAAATATTGGCGAGTCATTTACTATTGATGAAATTCAGAACATTATAGGTAATGAAAAGAATTTGTTAGGGAAAAAGAATACAAAAAAATTAGATAAGGCAACAAACAAGATGATGGATTGCCAGCAGAAATATATAAAAGCCATTGATAATGTTAAAGGTAAAATGGTTGCTTATCAAACAAAAGTAAAAGAACTTGGTGATACTGTTTCAAAACTATCAGGAGAGTTAGGAAGTGAACAGGGAGATATTTGCCAAGCGATACTAGAAGCGATAAATAAAGCCTTTCAGGGCGGATTTCAAAAATATATTAATAAAGTGGATGGTGGATTAAAATTATGTGAGAGTAAATCAAAGGAAATAAAAGATAAGAATGTTGATAATATGACAAAGGACGACGTAAAAATACCAACGGTTTCTGATTTAAAAAAATATCACATGAGTTACATAGATGCAGGAACATTGGCAGTGGCGATTAATGGATTGAAATTAAAAAAAGTGTTAGCTGACGAAAGTCCGATTATGAAAATAATTAAAGGTTTAAAGAAGATTAGAAACACATTGACACCAGTTCCATATAGAAGTGTACCAGGGAAAAAGGTAATATTGTCTCAACAGACACTTCAAACAAATAATTCAAGAAATGCAGATGATAATGAAAACCGATTAAGAGATTTGAATAATAAAACAAAACTGATAGAAGATGCAAAAAAATATGTTCCGTCAGAATACTTGGCAGATATTGATAGGTTGTCAGAAGAAGAAAGCCAGAATGATGATGCTTTATATGAGCAGATTATGCAAAAAATGGATAATTTGTATGAAGGAGCTTATGACCTGATTTCAAGAAGTAGTAATCATGATCCGATTATGATTTTAATGCCCGGAACAAATGTTAATTTTGTGAAAGTTTTGTTGAATTTAAAACCAATAATTCACGATGTAAAAAATATTTATGACAGTGTTGTATGGCTTGCTAAACTTGTAATAAATGGTCAAGGAAAGGTTGTATTAGAAAGTTTAGTGGATGGTATTGGAGACAAATTGCTGACAAGTTATTATATCAAAAATAAAGCAACAACAAGATTAGATGACATTCGAAACGATAATTACTCGGATGCGCAAATATTTAATTCATGCAATTTGGAATATGTTTTGTACGGAAATCCAAGTGAAAAAGTAAATCAAGAGAAAGTATTTGGCAGAATCCTTGTTTTAAGAATGTTTTCGAATATGATTACTATGTTAATGGATGAAAATTGCATGGAGATTATAAGCAGTTGCTCGATATTTGCGCCCCTTGTTTTTTTGGCATGGAATTATTATGAAGCAAATGTGGACATGAATCTTTTAGTTCGTGTGGAGACAAAAGTTCCTTTGATAAAAAAACATTTAGTATTATCAAAAGAAACATTAGAGGATCCAGAAGGCACACTATTGGCTTATATAGAGAATATATGTGATGATGCCATGGAAAATGATAAAAAGGAAGAAAATAAGAAAAAGACGGAAAATTTCCTGCAGGACTCAAAAGAAATACCTTTTTGGGATTGGTCATACAAAGAATATTTGCTTTTATTTTTAATTCTCTTGCCGCAGGGGCGTTCGTTACAGCGGATGGGAGATGTGATACAAATGGAAACGCGTTTTGAAGAAAGGATGAAAAAAGGAAAGGCAACATTTAAACTTAGTAAAGCTAATACATATTTAAGAAGCGATGTGACTGCTACTTTAAATCCGCTATTACCAGTTAAATCAATGTCAGGTGGCAGCTTTTCGATTGATTTATTTAAAATGAATGAGGTGACTTACAATGGATATTAAGCGTTCAGATGGCATTATGACAATAGAGGCATCAATTTCTTTTACTATTTTTATTTTATTGATTGTATTTATAATGTCCTTTGGAAAACTTTATATTGCACAAAATATGGTAAATCATGCAGTACTTCAGACGGCAAGAAATTTATCGGTTCAATCGGTTTATGATGAAACGCTGCCTGATTCAGAGGTGGAGATTGTTGCAGATGGATTAACACAGTTTTATGAGTATATGAAATTATTTTTTGGACAAGGCAAGCTGCCATCCAGAAAACAAATGAATGAAATATCACATAAAGGGGACTTGGAAGAAATTAAACAGGAATTCAAATATGTTTTAACAGCTAACAATACAATGGATGGAGAGAATTATATAAAATGGGCAGGTATTGAACATGGAGTAAGTGATATTAATTTTGACGGGTCAAAAATTGGTGATGATGTTGTTGTTAAAGCAAGCTACAAGGTACGTTTTAATTTTCCCTTTATTGGAAAACAGTATCTATATATGCATCAAGAGGCTAAAGTTAAGTGCTTTAAGTAAAAAACAAGGAGTGGACATTATGATAACATATGCCGTATTTAGTGATAAGGGTGATAGGCCATATAATGAAGATAGTACTTATGCTGTTGCTACAGAAAACAAAGGCTGCTTTGCTTTGGCTGATGGATTAGGAGGACAGGGAAAAGGAGATGTAGCATCAAAATTTGTAGTGGAGGAAGTCAAAAAGAAATATGACCAAAAGAGAAAAAAATGTCTTGAAAAATTTATTACGGATATGGTGAGTGAATGTCAACGGGATTTGATGGAAGTAAAAGGACAGGAAGATATAACCGAAGATATGATGACGACACTTGTTGTTTTGCTTGTCGATGATAATCAAGTTAGCTGGGGGCATGTTGGTGACTCCAGATTATATCATTTTTCAGATGGAAAAATAGTTGAGAGAACAAAAGACCACAGTGTTTGTCAAGTCCTTGCAGCAACAGGAGAAATTGACGAGTCAGAAATTCGCCATCATCCGGATAGAAATCGTTTGTTACGAGCGGTTGGCATGCACGATCAAACAGGAATATTGAATTCAGTGCAGACAATTGAAAAAAATGAAAACAGGCATCAATTTTTGATTTGTTCCGATGGCTTTTGGGAATATATTGATGAAAAATATATGGAAAAGACATTAAAGCGAGCGAAGACACCAGAGGATTGGCTCAGGAAAATGACTAGAATTGTTAAAAAAAATGGTAGGAATAAAAATATGGATAATTATTCAGCAATTGCTGTTTTTCTAGATTGATTAGCAGGAGGAAGAGTATGAGTGAGAATAGCAAAAAAATATGTCTGGGATGTATGCAGGAAATTAATACGGATGATATCAAATGTCCGCATTGCGGATTCGACCCCAATGCGTATAAAGTCAATCCAAGATGTCTGCGTTTAGGAACAAAGCTTGCAGGGAAATATATTATTGGAAAAGTAATTGGTGAAGGTGGGTTTGGTATCACATATATTGGATGGGATGAAAAACTGGAATTGCCAATTGCAATTAAAGAATTTTTTCCACCGAAAATAGCAAGCCGAGATACAACAACGGGAAATAATACAATTTATATGTTTGATCATGCAGATGAAAAGAGTTTTGAGGAGGGCATGCGTCGTAGTGTAAAAGAAGCTCGCAGTATGTCAAAATTAGAAGCATATGAAGGTATTGTTTCAATTCGTGATTTCTTTAATGAAAACAAAACAGCTTACATTATCATGGAGTACGTAGATGGAGAAACATTAAAAGAATACTTAAAAGAAAATGAGAAAATGGAGCCCGAAGATGTGCTAAAGGTTATGAAACCTGTGATGAAAGCGTTAGAGCAAATGCATCGAACAGGTATGATTCATCGAGATATTAGTCCGGACAACATTATGATTCGTCGAGATGGGCAGGTCAAATTGATTGACTTTGGTGCTGCACGAGTAGCACAGGAAGAAGACGAAAAAAGTTTGACCGTGATGCTAAAAAGAGGGTTTTCACCGGAAGAACAATATCGCAGTAAAGGACATCAGGGACCATGGACGGATATTTATGCACTGTGTGCGACGATGTATTACATGCTGACAGGGGTAATCCCACCGGAATCCATGGAACGCGTATTGGAAGATAAATACGTATCGCTCAAAGAATACGATATCGAATTAGATACAAAAATTGCCGATGCAATTGATAAAGGACTTTGTGTTTTGGCTAAAAACAGATACCAATCGATGAGTGATTTAATTCATGATATATACGGGGAAGAGGAAAAGCTTGTTATTCCCAAAAAAGATATGGCTTCGATGGAGGTTGAGAGTGCAGTTGGCGAAACCGTTCTGGATGATAATAGCACGGTTTTAATGGATGATGAGAATAAAACGGTTTTGATGGACGAAGCTGAGGAAATTAATCCGATAGTAGTTGGAAAAAATAAAATTGTGAAATTTAATGGCAAAAAAAAGATATTTGCTGTGATTGTTTTGTTAGCTATCGTTTTGGTTGGAGGAACTTTCGCATTTATAGCACAAAATTCTGGTAATAAGGAAGAATTAGCTAATGTTGCCTCAAAAGAAAATGCGGTTACTACACCTACGGTATCACCAACGCCTACTGCGGAAATTACAGCAACACCGGAAGTTTTAATGCCTAATCTTGTAAATCAGAAGATTGAAGAAATAACACCGCAAATTCAATCCATTCAACAAGGTGCGAATATTAAAACAATTGAGGTTTATAGCAACACGATTCCGGTTGGCAACATTGTCAGTCAGTTACCGGAAGCTGGAAGTTTATTAAATCCGTCTCAACCACTTGTTGTAACTCTGGAAGTTAGTAAGGGTGAAGAGTTGATGACGGTTCCTAATGTTAAAGGAAAAAGTTTGACAACAGCAAAAAGCAAATTAAAAAAGAGTGGATTGAAGTTGAAAACGAAAAGTAAGTATAGCAGCTCATATTCGAAAGGAAAGGTGATTTCGCAAAACAAAAAGGCCTCTGCAAAAGTTAAGAAAAATACAACAATACAGCTAGTTGTCAGTAAAGGACCAAAACCAACAAAAAAACCACAGGCAACACCTAGACCAACGGTGCGTCCACAGCGTCCGACTACTAGTTCTGGAAAATCTTCTAAGAAAAGTAAAAAGTCAAATAAAAGCAGTGATTTCCAGGTGATTGGCAGTGATGATTATATTGAATTGAATTAAAATCATTTTAAATATACGTAAGGAGTGATTATATGAAAAGGAAATGTGCAATTATTTTAATAGCAACGCTCGTGATGCAGCTACTCTTTTGTGACTTTGGTGTATATAAGAAAACGGTAAAAGCGGCAGCATTAACGCTCCATAATCCTACCATGATAAATGGTATATCCACATGGGATTGTGTGTATTTTGGAAACTATTGGCAGGATGACACAAATGGAGATGGCTTGGCAAATAAGAATGATGCAAAAAAACCAATCAAGTGGCGCGTCCTGCAAGTAGATGGTGATGATGTTTTTTTGATGTCTGATAAAACATTGGATTGTCAAAAGTATCATGCGTCAGAAGTGGAGATTACTTGGGAAAACTGTGATTTGAGAAAATGGCTTTATAGTAGTTTTTATCGGAATGCATTTTCAGAGGAAGAACAAAATGCCATAAAAGTTACTACTGTGGAAAATGATAAGAATGAGGTACATGGGACACCTGGTGGCAATACAACCGAGGATAAAGTTTACATCCCATCAATTAAAGAAATTTCTAATACAAAATATGGATTTACCAGCAAATATAGTGTCAGAAATAATACAAGAATTGCTAAAAATACGTTATATTCGGCGCAATTAAGCAAACAAAATGATACTTTGATTGAATATGGTGCCTGGTGGCTGCGTACACCAGGGGCATTAAAGCAGCAGGCGACATTAGTTGACGGTGCGGGACTTGCCTATGGAGGAAGTTATTATACAGGCTGGAGTGTGGCAGAAAAGTATTTCACGGTTCGTCCGGTTTTACATCTGTCACTATCTGCCGCTAAGCAGTTAGAATTTGCTGGAACAGTATCTTCAGATGGTGTAGAGACAACACCGGGACCAACGCAGGATCCTTCTGTTACAACAACTCCATTTGAAACAAATAAACCTATTTATACGATGACCTTAAACAATCCCAAAAGAGTTAATGGTATATCTACATGGGATTGTGTATATTTCGGAAATTATTGGCAGAATGATACAAATGGAGATGAAGCAGCAAACAAAAACGATGCCAAAGAGCCGATTAAGTGGCGCGTACTTCATGTTGATGACAGTACGGTGTTACTTCTTGCAGATAAGGGATTGGAACAACAAGTATATCATACGACGGAAAGAGATATATCATGGGAAGAGTGTAGTCTTCGTGCATGGTTATATACGGATTTTTATCAGTCTGCTTTTTCTGTACAAGAACAAAATGCAATTGCTGTAACAACCGTTGATAATCAAAATAATCCAATCAATGGTATTGAAGGTGGAAATGCTACAGAAGATAAAGTATTTTTGTTGTCAATCCAGGAAGCAAGTGAGAGTGAGTATGGTTTTGATAGTGAATTTACTACTAAGAGTCAAACAAGAATAGCATATAATACAGAATATGCAAAAGCACGTGGTGCATGGACAGAAATACAGGGGAATGGTCATTGGTGGCTTCGGTCACCGGGAAATAGTAAAAAAAATATTTCTGCTATTGGAATCCATGGAGTTGGTTACATTGACGGTTTTAGTGCCATCAGTAATGATTATGCAGTTCGTCCGGCAATACGACTAAAAAAAGATTGTTTATCAGAGGCTAAATTTGCTGGATCAGTATCTTCAGATGGTGTGGAGACAACACCGGGACCAACAATCACTCCAACGGAGACACCGGTACCGACAGCATCAGTAATTCCTTCAACGCAAATACCGATTAAGAATATGCAGACGCCAAACAGCACGAATTCCCCTAAATCGAGAATCGAAACTCAAACTGCTCAGGTGAAAAAAACAGAGGATACAATTCGAGCAGGGAAAACATTTGTATATAAGGGGATTAGCTACAGGGTTACAAAGATTTCAGGTAAAAAAGGCAATCTGACGTTAAAGGATATAAAAAATAAAAGGACAAAGAAAGTTGTAATTCCTAAAGAAATAAAAAAATATGGGATAAAATTTGTAGTAACACAGATAGGAAAAAATGTATTTACAAAATGCAAGAAACTAAAAAAGTTGACCATTAAAAGCCGGACAATAACAAAGATGGAAAAAAACAGATTTGGTAAAAAGTGTAAAATTATTGTACCGCAAGTGATGAAGAAGAAATATATTAAATTGTTGGCAAAGTGTAAGAAAAACTGATATATAGATTTTAAGGAGTGACTATATGAAAAAAAAATTTGCAATCTTGATATTGCTCCTTAGTGGTATGATTGTTAACTCATCTATCATTTGTTATGCACAAGAGATTTATAGTGATTGGACGGATCAAAAACCGGATGGGGTTAATGATGTACAAACCAAGACGCAATTTAGATATCGCAATAAAGAATTTACGAATCAAGTAAGCACGGAAAAAGAAAAAGAAGTAGAGAATTGGATATGCTATAAATCAGAAAAGCAAATTGGTGAATATGGGGAGTGGAGTCAATGGAGTACTAATAGTGTTAGTGCAACAGAATCCGTAGCTGTTGAACAAAGAAGCATAACCGATGTTCCTGGATATTTTTGGAATGTATATCATTATTATCATTGGCGTGATTCTAGTGGTCATCATTATAGCCCCAATTATGTTGCAGGATCTACATATTACAAATTTGAGCAGAAGTCTACCGATTCACCACAAATGTATTATGATGCTGGTTATGGTGGATATCGTTTAAATAATAACAATTGGGGGTATGGCTGTAATTTTGATTCTGAAGTATGGTTTAGGGATAGTTCAACATGGAATCAACCTATAACACACAATGAATATCGATATCGAGAACGTCCGATTACATATCTAAACTATTATTATCGCTGGTCTGAGTGGTCTTCATGGATTGACAATCAGGTCCCAGTATTTGATGATAACAGAGAAAATGAATTTAGAGTCATGTATCGTTATCGAATTGCAAATTCAGGTAACGATGTAAGCAAATCAAGCCAAGTAGAGGAAAAAACACAAAGTACAAAACAGTCTGTGACAGGAAAAACAGATAGTAGTATAGCAAGTAAAATTGGGAGTCAAAAGAAAACAGATAAAATAAAAGTGGGGAGTTCTTTTACAAAAAAAACATTGGTATATCGTGTAATATCGGTGTCAGGCAGAAAAGGGAAATTGAAAGTTGTTTCTTTGACTTCGACCAAACTTAAAAAGTTAATAATCCCACAAAAAGTCAAAATGAAAGGTGTTGATTTTGATGTCACTGTAATTGGGAAAAATGTATTTAATAAAAAATGTAAAAAACTTAAGCTGATAGATATAAAAACTAAAAGTCTTACAAAATTTGAAAAAAATAGATTTGCTAAAAAGTGCAAAATTATTGTACCGCAAGCGATGAAGAAGAAATACATTAAATTGTTGGCAAAGTGCAGGAGAAATTGATATATGGATTTTAAGGAGTGAGTGTTATGAAGAAAACATGTGCAAAAATATTGATAATGGCACTGGTGTTGCAAAGTGTTTATTTGACAACTAGTGTTACAAATGAATCTGCAAAGGCGGCAACTTTAAATTTACATAATCCAACGATAATAAATGGTGTGTCGACTTGGGATTGCGTATACTTTGGAACCTATTGGCAAAATGACACAAATGGGGATGGAGTAGCAGACCAAAATGATGCAAAGGAGCCAATTAAGTGGCGGGTGCTGCAAGTTGATGGGGATGATGTGTTCCTTATGTCGGATAAAAATTTGGATTGTCAAAAATACAATAATAATGAAGTTGATGTTACATGGGAAACTTGTAGTTTGTGAACATGGTTATACAGTAATTTTTACCGAAAGGCATTTTCAACAGAAGAGCAAAATGCGATAAAGGTTACGACCGTAGTAAATGACAAGAATGAGGTGTATGGAACATCAGGTGGAAATACAACAAAAGACAAAATTTATATTCCTTCAATAAAAGAGGTAACTAATACAAATTATGGATTTGTGAATTATAATTCGAGGAATGTTACCAGAAAGGCAAAAAACACAGCATATACAATGAACTATTTTATAAACCAATCCAATGTGTCTCAATATGGAGTATGGTGGATTCGCACGCCAGGAGCAAATCACCAACAAGCTGCAATTGTTGATGGTCCCGGATATGTATTTGGCGACAGCTATTATAGTGGCTTAAGTGTTGTTGATAAATATGTTGTTGTTCGCCCGGTTATGCACATATCATTATCTGCATTTGATAAATTAGAGTTTGCAGGAACGGTATCGTCAGATGGAGAAGAAATTGAGCCTGCACAAACACCAATTGTAACACCAACGGTTGAAACATCAATTACACCAACGGTAACACCGAATCCAACTGCAAAAGCAACTAAAAACCCGCAGCAAGAAACGATTGCATCAGCACTTCCGGATAAAACCACTAATAATACATTAGCAAAATCAACGGTTAAAATGGGAAAGATATTTAACGATAAGGGGATCAACTATAAAATCACAAAGTTGACGGGAAAGAAGGGCAAGTTGACTTTGATAAGTGTAAAAAACAAAAAGACCAAAAAGATAACGATACCGAAAGAGGTTAAAAAATATGGTTACAAATTTACAATAACGCAGATTGGCAAAAATGTGTTTACAAGATGTAAGAAATTAAAGAAATTAACGATTAAAAGCCGAACAATTACAAAAATAGGAAAGAACAAATTTCCTAAGAAATGTAAGATTGTTGTACCACAAGCAATGAAAAAGAGGTATACAAAATTGTTAAAAAAATGGAGGAGATAACATTTTATGAAGATAAAGGGATATTTATTTTTAACAGTTGCATTGTTTATGATGACAATACTGTTTTTGGAGAGTGAATCAAAAGCTGCGATGACATCGTGGAGTGCAGAACAGCCACCAGAAGGTGCAAAAGAAGTGGAAAAAAGGACAGAATATCGGTTTCGTGATAAATCCACAAAAACATCTTACAGTACATCATTAGGTGGATGGACACAGGCGGGAGGCAGTTGGGTTGCTTCAGGAAGTGGACAAGTCGACTATGTAAGTTCTTTTCCGAGTGGTTTTGAGGCAAGGAGCGGCATTTATCAATATTACAATCGTGCACCGGTAGCCCCTTCGGAAACAGCCACAAACAAAACAACAGTAAGTACCAGCCACATTGGTTATATTTATTATCACTGGTGCAGAAATGGAACCTATTATGGAAATCAGAAGAATCGGACAGTGAACGGAGTATATACGGATAAGTTTTGGAATTTCCATGCCTTTTTTACCTCTTCACCGTTAGGATGGGATTCCAAAGGTGCATTTTACGGTGATTTACCACAACATTGTAATGATACTTATTGGTGGATTGGATATGGAGAAGGAGTTGCGGCTAATATTCCAGTGTATCGCTGTTCTTATCAACAGTACAAAAAGCTTTTTAATTACTATAAATGGTCAAAATATTCGGATTGGTCAGCATCTGCACCGGTGCCCGGAAGCAATCGTGAAATTCAGAAAAGAATAGCGTATCGATATGAAGAAGATAGTATTAAAAGTATTGCGCCATCAATTGTAACGACTTACACGGTAAAAACAAGTACCGGGAAGTCTGGTAAAAACGCTGCCAAAAAGAAAGTAAAAATTCGTTTGAAAATGATGATTATAAGAGGCTTTAAAGGTTATCAGATTCAATATGCGACGAATAAAAAGATGAAAAAAAGCAAAAGTATCTGGGGAAAAAAGAAGAATGTGGCAATTTCTGTAAAGAGAAAAAAGATATATTACATTCGAGTGAGATATTATAAAAATAAATCCCATTCAAAGAAAAAGGTTTTTAGTAAGTGGAGCAAAATTAAAAGACTTAGTGTAAAAAAATAATTTTGCAACACTTGTATAGGACATCGTTATCTTGTCAACCCTAACTCAAAAAGCAAAGGAGACGATTTTTTGAGTTACCAGATTTTAATGGACAGCTGCGGCGATTTATCGGAAGGAATGAGAAATAATGAGCATCTGCGGATGATTCCTCTGCAAATCCGAGTGGGGCAGAAAGAGTGGCCGGACGATGGACATATCAATAAACAGGAGTTGTTTGATGAAATTTTAGAGACGGATGTGCTGCCAAAATCGGCGTGTCCGGCACCGGATGCTTATTTGCAGAAGTTCGATAAAAATGCAGACCGTATTTATGTGATAACGGTTTCTTCAGCTCTTTCCGGTTCTTATAACAGCGCGAGCCTGGCGAGAAAACTTTGGCGGGAGGAGAACAAAGGAAAAAAGGGGCAGAAAATTTATATCATTGACAGCAAAAGTGCATCCGCGGGGCAGACATTACTGGCAGGAGCATTGATGCGTTGGGAAAATAAAGGGTATTCCGAAGATGAAATTCGTAAGCGGATCAAGAAACTTCGCAGGGATATGATGACGAAATTTGTGCTAAATGATTTGACGATGTTAGAGCGAAGCGGAAGATTAAATGGTCTTCAGGCAAAACTTGCGGACGCTTTTCATATCTGTCCGATTTTGGCATCGACCGATGAAGGAACCATTTGCCAGACCGGTCAGGCGAGAGGTATGAAACGTGCGTTGTCTGCGATGGTTCGTGCAATTGGAAATGAAAATAAAGAAAAAAAGATTTCGCATATTGTAATTTCACACTGTGGGCAGGAGGCAGGAGCATATGAAGTAAAGAAAAAATTAAATAAGATACTCCCGGATTGTCAGATTCACATTGTTGAGACGGGAGGGATTGCAAGTGTTTATGCAGGAATTGGCGGTATTATTCTGGCATATGCATAAATCCATTAATGAGGTGGCAGACGGAATCAGTTGCTAGTTCCGTATTTTCTTCCCATGGTATAAAAACTTTCTTGTCTTTTCGGGTGAGCGAAAAAACAGGAGAATCCCAGTCGGTGCCAGCCGGCAGCGGAAGAAATCTGCCGTCTTTTTTGATGTAGCAGTTAGCGGCAGTTGCTTTCTGACGGTAGGCAGGTTCGACAAAACAGCCAACGCTTTTATGTACCGCCATATCTTCCTTTGGCAGATAATAATAATTTTTATAGTCGGCAAAAAAGTGGTACAGCGTACCTTCCCAAAGCGGCACCTCGATAGAAAGGGATTTCCCTTCAAAAGAAAAGGAGATATCACCTTTTTGAAAGGAAAGATTTGCCGGCACTTTTTTCTCTAAAGTGTCGGTAAATAAAACGCTGTGTTCCGTTGTCTGCACACTCGGGCATATCGGTTTATACGTTGTGTAGGCAAGGAGAAGTGCACATACAATGGTACCAATCAAATCATCTTCATTATGAAAGAGCAGTCTTTTCTTTTTTTCTAAGGATTCCGGATTATGAAAAAATTTCTCATGCATAAATTCCGTGTAAAGTGTGATACATTCTTTTCCGCTTAAAAGTTCATGTCTGGTAAAACCAGCAAGACGCTCCATTGTAATCAATTTTTGGTTGGGAACAGGGAAATATTTTTTGATGTGTTTGACTGCCCGGTAAAGGTCAAGTGTCTGCTTCCCGGCAAACGGGGACGGCATATGATTTGTGCGGTATTTCTTTTCCAGATAAGGGATGTCAAAGGTAGCACCATTATAATGCGCAATCCATTCGTACTTTTCTGAAAACTCAGAAAATGCCTGCAAAAGACGTACTTCACTCACATAATCATCGGCAAACCACTGGTTTAGAACCCACTCATTATTTTCAAAGGTAATTGTGCCAATCAGATAGAGAGACGAAACAGCAGCAGAAAGCCCGGTAGTTTCAATATCAAAAAAGCAGATATTTTCTGCCGGAGCCGGTAAGATAGACGCTGCATTGTTAAGTTGTTTTTCGTAGGAAGTAAGTACCTTTGCTGTGTGTTCCATGGTTAATCCCTTCTTGTAAAAAATCTGCACTTATCATAGCAGAAAATCAGAGGATGTGCAATATTTGCGAATTACCACCATATGTGGTATACTGTATTTATTTGAAATTTGAGGGAAAAGGATGGAGAATGATATGGAGGCACAGAGAGAAAAACGTCCATTAAAACATCTTCAGGGATTAAAAGGACGAGTTCAAAACAGTTTGAGCGGCTTTTTGAGAGCTTGCATTGTTGCGGCTTTGGTTATGCTTCAGTTTGCAATTCTGATTGTACTGCCGTTTTTACTGCGCCAGTATGCTTCATTATTTTATTTGGTAATGGAGTTGTTTGGTGTGTTCACCATTCTGGCACTTACGAATGACAGCCGCAGCATGTCCTATAAATATGGATGGTTGTGCATTACAATTTTACTTCCGGTATCCGGAAATATTATGTTTGCTCTTTGGGGAAAAGTAGGCAAAAAAAACAAATTAAACCGTCGGATAAAATCGACGATTCAAAGTGTAGACAGACACTTAGAATGGTATCCCGAAGTGTCCGATGAATTTCGGAAAAAACATCCGGTTTCATCCCGTATGTCGCGTTATATGGAAGCTAATGGTGCACCGATTTCAAAAAATAATGAGGCAAGATACTATGATATGGGAGAAAATGCGTTTGAAGATTTGTTTGCTGATTTGGAGCGGGCAAAAAAATATGTTTTCATTGAATTTTTTATTGTGGCTGAAGGCGCAATTTGGGATAAGATGCATGATATTTTAAAGCGTAAAATTGAAGAAGGAGTTGAAGTTAAATTCCTGTATGACGATTTTGGAGCGCTGCTTCGTACCAGCACGGATTTTGCACAGAAACTGCGGGCAGAAGGTTTTGAAGTAGAAGTGTTTAATCCGATTCATAAATATACCAGTAAGTTATTTATGAATTTCCGTGACCACCAGAAAATTCTTGTCATTGATGGTGAGGTGGCATATACGGGCGGTTTTAATATTGCGGATGAATATGCCAATTTAGTAGAGCGTTTTGGC
>OHPH01000642.1_pt1 | contig 17554 bp, 16 predicted proteins | sample 1577681 | NCBI WGS metagenome assembly OHPH01 (sample SAMEA3879603, study PRJEB24766) | human gut metagenome | biome: human-associated habitat; feature: feces | place: USA | collected 1985/1987 | reverse complement strand
ACGGTGATTGGAGCGTGCGTATGCAGGCCAAATCCGGTGTCACGACAGAACTGGAGATGATGGAAGACAAGACGGAGGGTTGCGACTCTTTGTGGTTCTATGCCGGGCTGTATGGTGAGAAGGATATGGGCGTGAAGCTCAGTGTGGAATATTCCTTGGATGGGGGGATGACGTGGCTGCCTGTGGCAAATAATCTGGCTTTCAACAAAGGAGAATGGAAACGTTACGGTTACAAATTGGACGTAGACGGTCTTGTGCGGTTGAAGTTCAGCGTGACGGGAACCTCTTCGAAGCGAATCAACGTGGACGACATACAGATGAGCGATTACGGTACGGGCGACGGTGTGCGGCAAATCCGGGTGGAGAATCCCGACGAGTGGGTGGATGTGTATACCCTGGGCGGCATTTGGGTACGTAAGGCTAAGCGTAAAGATGCGCTGAAGGGTTTGAGGCCGGATTATTATATTGTGAAATAAACGCATACCGGCATGATACATTGGAGCAATACGTAACGAGTCTGCTAAAATGGCGTTTCGTTACGTATTGTTCTTTTGGGTGTAAGGCTCATGAGAAAGAGGAAAAATAAACTGCCACTGTTTTTATTTCACTGAAAAGGAGTAAAAAGAGCCTCCTGTCGCTCTGCATAAACTGCATTTTTCGTACTTTTGCAGAAATACTGTTGAACGAAAATACGACTATATGAATAAGGAAGTCCTATATGTCCTTTTGCCCGATTATGCGGCACATGAGATGGTATATCTCTCAGAAGCCATTGCTTCCGACGAATTTGCCTTGAAAGAGAACCCGAAATATGTTAATAAAGTTGTGGCTCCGACTTTAGAGCCGGTAAAGTCGATAGGCGGATTCCGAGTCATACCGGATTATTCGTTTGACACGATGCCTGAAGACTATGCGGCGTTGGTGCTGATTGGCGGTTTCGGATGGACTACACCGGTTGCAGAGAAAGTCGCACCGATTGTCAGTAAGGCCATTGAGGCAGGCAAGGTGGTAGGTGCGATATGTAATGCCGCGTCGTTCATGGCTAAATGTGGTTTCCTTAATCATGTCCGGCACACCGGGAATGGTTTGGAACAACTTAAGCTTTGGGGAGGAGACCATTATACCCATTTCGAAGGTTACGTCCATACGTCGGCAGTCAGTGATAACAGGATTGTAACAGCCAATGGTTCTGCAACGCTTGAATTTGCCAAAGAACTTCTTCTATTGCTTGAAAACGATACGCCGGAACATATCGAAATGTACTATCAATTTAACAAGCGAGGGTTTTGTGACTTGTTCCCGCAATACAAGCAAATCTGAAAGTATATAGGTATGCCTTTAAACAATAAAGATGATAGAAATAGGAACATATTCAACGTGCGATAAAGAAAGCGTCATAGCCCTTGTGTTACATTGCCAGAATGACGGTACCCGTCCGTTGGTGGGTGTCGAAGACCAGTCGGATTTACTTCATATCGAAGAAGAATATATCTATGACGGAGGTAATTTTTGGGTGGCAAAGGAAAACGGAAAGGTCGCTGGGACTATCGGTTTGATGAATAAGGGAAACGGCTTATGTATATTGAAAAAATTCTTTGTGTACGAACCGTATAGGGGGAAACCGCATAACCTCGGACAGCAGTTGTACGGTGTGTTTTTGGAGTTTGCGAAACTACATGGTTTTTCAAGGATAATTCTCGATACACCCAAAAATACGGATAGGGCGCATTTGTTTTACGAGAAGGCCGGTTTCAGGAGAATAGAAAAAGAAGAACTTCCGGTTGAGTATGACTATCCTTACGATGATTCCCACTTCTTTTATTTGGACTTATAGTGTAAAAAGCCTATGGTGTTACGATATAGGTAGTAAGGAAAAACCGGTGAGAATCTAAATAAAAGCATTATCTTTGCATCCGTTTACAAATCAGACGGATGCAAAGATATTTTTTATATTTGGCCTATGACGGCACGAGTTACCACGGTTGGCAGATTCAGCCCAACGGTATCAGTGTGCAAGAGGTGTTGCAGAAAGCCTTGGCCACCCTCTTGCGGCAGCCCGTGTCCATCACAGGAGCGGGACGGACGGATACCGGAGTACACGCCCGGATGATGGTGGCTCATTTCGATTTCGAGTATGCCGATGACCCTGTGCGACGGATTGACGGAAGGTGGCTGACGGACAAGCTCAACCGCCTGTTGCCGCCGGATATCTCCATTTACAAGACGGTGCCTGTGGCAGCCGATGCACATGCCCGTTTCGATGCCTTGTCGCGCACCTACCATTATTACCTGCATTTCGGCAAGTCCCCGTTCTTGCGGGCTTATTCCTGCCGTCTGTACCAGATGCTTGATTTTGGGAAGATGAACGAAGCTGCTGCTGCATTGTTCGATTATACCGATTTCACCAGTTTCAGCAAAGTGAATACCGATACGAAGACCAACAACTGCCGTATCATGCAAGCCCGTTGGACGGAGCTTGCGCCAGGCGAATGGCGTTTTGAAATCCAGGCGGATCGTTTTTTGCGCAACATGGTGCGTGCCATCGTCGGTACGCTCGTCGAAGTGGGGCGGGGCAAGCTTACGCCGGAAGGCTTTCGGGCGGTGATAGAAGGAAAAGACCGTTGCCGTGCGGGAGAGTCCATGCCGGGGAACGCCCTCTTCTTGGTGGATGTGGCCTATCCGGACAAATGTTTCATGGTATAGAGTAGAAACGGAAAAGAAAGAGATATATGTGGTTGATTCTGGCGTTTACTTCCGCCGCCCTGTTGGGCTTTTACGATGTGTTCAAGAAAAAGTCGTTGAGAGGCAATGCTGTGATTCCCGTCTTGTTTCTCAATACATTGTTTTGCAGCCTTATCTTCCTGCCGTTCATTCTCGGTTCGGCATGGGGAATGACGGACACCGGTAGCTTGTTTTATATCCCCCCGACCGACTGGGGGGCGCAGAAGTACATCCTGTTGAAGTCCTGCATCGTGCTTTCTTCATGGATATTCGGTTATTTCGGCATGAAGCATTTGCCGTTGACGATAGTGGGGCCCATCAATGCCACACGCCCCGTCATGGTGCTCGTCGGTGCGCTGTTGGTCTTCGGCGAGCGGTTGAACCTTTATCAGTGGGCGTCGTTCTTCATGTTGAGCCGGAGCGGCAAGAAAGAAGGCATCGACTTCCGGCATGACAAGTGGATTTATTTCATCGTCTTGGCCAGTGTGCTCGGAGCCGTGAGCGGCTTGTACGACAAATATCTGATGGCCTCGCCGGAGAATGGGGGAGTGGGGTTGGACCGCATGGTGGTGCAGAGTTATTATAATCTCTACCAGTTGGCGATGATGGGCGTCATGATGCTTCTGTTATGGTGGCCGCGCAGGAAGCAGACCACGCCTTTCCGGTGGGATTGGTGCATCCTTCCGATTTCGCTCTTCCTGTCGGCGGCAGACTTCGTTTACTTTTATGCACTCAGCCTGGACGGTGCCATGATTTCCATTGTCTCCATGGTACGCCGCGGCAGTGTAATCGTTTCGTTCCTTTTCGGAGCCATGGTTTTCCGCGAGAAGAACTTGCAGAGCAAGGCCGTGGACTTGGTGTTGGTCTTGCTCGGGATGGTGTTCCTTTATTTGGGTTCCCGTTAACGTGAAGAGATGTTATTAATAAGGTGCGAGGCGCGGAATGTCGATAAAAATGACTAAGTTTGTGCCCGTAAAATAAAATGGATATATGAAACGTTTTTTACCTCTTGTCATAACGTTGGCATTGGGCCAGGCTCTTCAGGCACAGAAGATGCGCGACGTGTTTGCCGCCATGCCCGACAGCGTGTTGGGCATCATGACGAAAAATAACCGTTTGGATTGTATCGACTTCATCGAGAACACCATGGCCGCCAAAGTGCACAACCGGTTCGATGGCGACACGGAACTGAAAGCTCTCACGGTGGACTATCTCGAATTGCAGCTGACAAAGAATTGCCGGGTGGAGATGAAGCTTTTGCCGTCGGAGGACACGTTGTATTATATTTGTGTGGCACGTACTTATTCCGGACCGATGGCAGAGACGAAGGTAGCCCTTTACACACCGGATTGGGAAACATTGCCCGAAGAGAAATGGATGTCCCGTCCGGTGTATGCCGATTTTTGGGAAACGAACGATTCGGTGGACAAGGAGGAAGTGGCACGTCTGCAGCATTTGCAGGACATGCGCTTTGTGACGGCTTCCCTGCAACCGGACGATATGCGGCTGACTTTTGTTTTGCAGCCCGGCGAGGTGGATAAGGATGAGGCGGAGCGTATGAAGAAAGTTTTACGTCCTGTCGTGTATGGGTGGCAAGGTAAGCGGTTTGTACGAGTTGAAGATTAAAATATTGTATTTTAGCTGATTATATCTTTTAGGAAAAATCTGCGCCAAACGGAAAATTGTTTGGCTGTGATTGATTTTTCGTTCTGCTGTGATTGATTTTTCATTTGGCGCAGAATGGAATCACGGTCTTTTGAAGCCTATTCCTCAGGGGTAGGAAATGGCGAAAAAATGCGACTTCATTCTGCGGTGTGTCTCCTTTTTGTGCAAAAGAAAACGGTGTGGAAACTGTTGTCACCACACCGTTTTTTATCTTTTCGATAAAATATGGAATCCCGATTTATTTGCGGCTCTTTCCGTAGCGGCTCATGAACTTGTCTACGCGACCTGCCGTGTCCACCAACTTGCTCTTGCCTGTGTAGAAAGGGTGAGAGCTACTGGAAATTTCAATTTTCACTACCGGATAGGTTTCGCCTTCAAATTCTATGGTCTCGCTCGTTTTGCAAGTAGAACGTGAAAGGAACATGTCGCCGTTGCTCATGTCTTTGAACACTACGGGACGATAATTCTCAGGATGGATATCTTTCTTCATTGTCTTATAATTTTTTGTCAGTTCAACTTATAGTTGGTAACTATATGTGTAATGGTCTGATTTACGAGGTGCAAAGTTAAGCCTTTTATTCAGAACCACCAAACTTTCTGCGGAATATTTTCGGCTATAATCCGTTCCAACTTTCTATATTATAAGTTTGTTCTACAGGTGTCTCTATCCGATCGGGCAGGTTGCAGAAGAAGTCGATGCCCGTTTTCTCTTCCAGTTCGTCGATGCTTACGGCCCAACTACGCAGGTCGGGGTTACCGCCATACGACTTGTGTTCCACCCAAAATCCGATGGCCTTGTAAGTGTTTTGTCCACCTGCGTATTTCTTGCAAAGCAAGGCCATGAAATAATACTTCGGGACGGGCATTCCGCTTCGGGTGTATGCTTTAATCTGGCCGTCGAGAATCGTGCCGCCTTTCACGACGAAGAGCGTGTCACGAAAGGAACTGTTGCGCCCCCAGTTTTGTACCTGACCTTCCAAGTCCACCCAGTCGTCCTGGTTGAACCGTCCCATTTGCGGACTCATGTTAGACAGGTAAAAGGTTTGCCCGTTGGCATCTTTGGAGAACAGCCGGTCGGCCGAGGCGCAAAGGTGCCCCCGGTTGTAGCCGCTTCCCCGGTAGTCTTCCAGTTCCGTGCGCTCTCCGGCCGGAATATCCGGGTCGGCTTGGAAGGGATCCCCCTCCCATACGGTGCCGTTCCATTCTGTGCCTTTCCAGTTGTTGCGGTTCCAGGAAGTGCCCGCCGTTGTATTGGTAAAAATGAAAGCCACCCAACGTGAATGCTTTTTTTCTTTATGCCAATCTACGGTGTAGTTCAATACTCGCGTACCATTGTAGGTCACGTAATGGGAATAAATGTCGCCTGTCTGGTCGTCCAACCTCGGCATCTCGAGATTGGCTGCATTGGGGATGACCGAAGGGTTGGCGTTTTGGTTCGTGGTGTCGCCCGAGGCTCCATCGGAAGAGTCGTCGTTGCAGGCGGTAAAGGTGGACGATAGAGCCAAAAGGCAGAGGAATAAAGTCTTTTTCTTCATACGGATGAATCTTGTATACAAATAAGGACACGCCCGTGCAGGCGTATCCTTATTCTGTTATTATGTTCTATGATAGTTCGCCAATCTTTATTTCACGGTCAGGTTTTTGATTTCCCAAGTCAGGGTTGCATCACTCGCTGTATTCTTGTATTTGAAAGCGAAATGTGCATTTTTTCCGGTAGCCGGAAGGGTGACGGATGTCGGCACGAAAGTCCAACCCGATTCAGAAGGATATTCGATGGCAACTTGTGTCCATGTGGCTGTAGCCACATCGCCGGAATAGTTGTCAGAAACCCACAAGGTGTAAATCTCTGCGGCATTGCTCATGTCTTTGTTGGCCGGGCCGAAAGCCTGTTCAAAGGCCAATGTGCGAGATTTGCTCAAGTCGACAGCCGGAGAAACCAACCAGTCTTCGTTGTCGTAAGTGCTGCCTTGTTGGTAAGCCGACATTTTTACGTAGTGGTATTGGGTGTCTGCATACCATGCTTGTGTGCCGGTTATGTCTTGTGGGGTGAACACGCCGAAGCCGTTGGCGAAGGTTTCAGAGAGGATGGCATCTCCCGGTTCTTCCGGTTGTTCCGGATTGCCTCCTTCGATGATTCCCCCGTCGTTAGTTTGCAAGGAGAAATCGTCTATGAGGACGCTTTGTCCAGGATTCTTGCCGACCATGACCACCAAGTTTACTGTGGTATTTGCCTCCAATGTGAATTCGTGGGTGGCTTCTACCCATGTATCTTTGGTAATGTCATTAACGTATGCTCCATATTTGTAACTATCTCCTCCGGCAATGCTTCCGTCAGCTTCGTTTACAGCGTAGCCTAAACGTATGCTGGCGTTGGCATCTACGGCTTTGAAGTAGGCTTTGATAGCATACGTGCCGGCTTTCAAGGTTATTTCCGTGCTGCCCAGACGCTTGTTCGCATCGGTTGATCCTTCTATCATGGCTGAATAACTTCCTGCATGGGCGTCGGTAGATTGGGTAACGGTGGCATTTCCTGCACTGTTGCTTGACTTCCAACCTGTGGCCACACCGTTTTCCCAAGTTTCAAAGCCACCGTTTTTGAGGAGGTTTTCTCCTGTGATGGGTTGGTCGGCTTGGGCATTACGCTCTTCAACCAGAATATTTTTCAATTCAAATGTACCGGCTTTGTCCGTGCAGTTGTAGACGAAAGCAAGCTTGATGCTCTTGCCTTTGTAGGCGTTCAGGTCGATGTCTTTAGAATCAACAAAGTTCCAATCACTGCAATCTTTGATTTCTACAGGAAGTTTTTGCCAGTTTTCATTGGATGCTTCCGTAATCCATACGGTCATGTTGTTTTCCAAGTCGTTGAAATAACGGGCACAATAATCAAAAGTCAAAGTGGCAGCCGAAGCTTGCGTCAAGTTGATAGCAGGAGATACCAACCAACTTTCGGCGGCATAGTTTACACTGTTGATGTACGATGTGGCTTTCATGTATTTGTAACTGTCGAAGGTCCACACTTCGCTACCCATTTCAGACGGTACGTTGACGTTGTTAATTGTAAATTCACCCATACCCTCTGCGAACGTTTCACTGAAGATGGCGTCTCCCGGCTCTTCAGGGACATCACCTATCTCCTGTCCGTCAAGGATGGCGGCAGTAACGGTTTTCACCCCGGCGCTGCCGAAGTACTTCTCCATGGTGCCATAGAGCATGACTTCCTTGCCTAAGTTTTCCGGATGAGCTTGCAGGTTGAGTGCGTTACGTACGTCGCCGCTCGGGAGCTGTACGGCCATACAGTTGTTGATGTCCTTGCTGTCGCCCGAAGTGGCAATCACGATGTTGGTAGTGCCGGCTCCTTCTGTTCCGAATACGATGTCGGAAATCGTGGAAGAAGTATTGTCGCCAGTCGGGATGTAACCTACGATATAGGCTTTTACCCACGCGTAACCGCCGTTTTGGTTCAATGCAGCCCCCTTGATGGTGTAGGGAGATTCTTTGGAACCGGTTCCATATATGCTGTTGGCATCTCCCTTGCCCGGTATGTCGTAAGGAGCAGGGACGTCGTTACATGCCTGGAACAGGAACACGCCTAATGTCAGGCATAATAAGCTGATAAAACTTTTGGTTTTCATATTGTTTCGTTTTTGTTGGTGAATGCTTTTTATTGAATGTCTCTTGAAGTGCGTACGGTGAGTTGCCATTCGCCGTTATATTGGGTGAGTAATCCCGTGACGTCCACTTTTCCCATCTTCATGTAATTCGTGGCGAAGTTGGCGTAAGTGCTGGTGCGGAAAGGAATGTTGGTGTTTCCGACTTTGAGGGTACGGTTTACACCGTTTCCTCCGTCGCCTTCTGCTTCCGGAGCATATTGGGTCAGTCCGTCGGCTTCTACAAATTCCGCATCGTTGATCTTGACAAAGAATGCAGCGTCGGCTTTATTGGCCGAAGAAAGCCAGGCTTCGTCGATTTCCATAGGAACCAGTTCGGGGTAAGATAGGTCTGGTTGGCCGATGACTTTGACATGGTCCTTCCATGTGTATTCCGGCATGCGGCCTATCTTGCCTTGGTACAAGGCACCCAACTGGGCCATGGAGCCGTAGCCGCCTACATAAAGCCCTTTGCAGTTGATGGCTATTTTTTGTCCTACGGGCAAGAACGCATACAGTCCGGTGGCGTTTATGCCCACTACTAAAGTACCACTTCCGTCATTGACATACAGGTTCTTGTAGATGTTACCGGATTCGTCATCGCCTACTATGACTCCGGAGATGACCAGGTCCTCTTGTACTTCTTCCGCTTTGTTGCTGCTGACGATACCGGCATATTTTGTCTTTAAGTCGGCGATAGTCGTATTGGCTTCTCCCACGGCGGGATTTCCGTATGTATAATTAGTCGGGTCGTCATGGTGGTCCATACAGCCGGAGAAAACGGCTGCCAACATGGAGACGAGCAATAATTTAATATTTTTCATATTCAAGTTCGTTTTAATGAGGTTAGAAGCGGAATCCTACGTTGAGGAAACCGTTGAGTCCTTGTGCATAGTAATATTTAGAGTGGCGTGAGAACTGGTAAGGACGATCGCGGCCATCGTCATAATTATCGTCGCGGTTCTGTTCGTATCCTCCGGTTTTCATGTCCGTATTGTTGGTCACGTTGTTCAGCGTCAGGTTGATGCTCAGAGAGCGGCCCTTTTGCAGGCGGATGTATTTGCCGATGGAAAGGTCGAGCATGAAACCGCCATCGAACTCTTCCTGTCCGGGGATGATGGCCGTAACAGGGTTTCCGTGATCGTTTACTGTACCGTTATTTCCTGGTTTTATGCCCAACACATTACCTAATCTGCGGTAAGTAGAGAAGTCGATGAATCCGCGGTGGTAGTAGTTACCGTTGATACTGAAGAACCAGCCTTTCACATTGTAGTCCAGTCCGAGACTGTAGGCAGAGAGCGGAGTTCCGCTTTCTTTCATTCCGTCGATATACACGACATCTTGCTTAGTCTCGCTTTCGTTTTCGTAAGTCAGATTGGCGTTCGGGTTGTTCACATATTCGGCGTTGTTGAATGTGCCCAACGCTTTCAGGGTCAGGTTTGACGTGAGTTTTACGCTGGCAGCCAGTTCTACTCCCATATATTCTTTCTCGACTCCGGTCATCGACAGGTAAGTGTAGCGCGACTCCTGGTCGTTGTAGAACTGGTCGAGTTCGGTCACATTGTTGAAACGCGTGTAGTAGCCGCTGACTTTGAAAGCGAAGATGGGACCGTTGAACGCATAGCTGGCTTCGGCTGTCATTACTTCTTCGTTGGTGAGGTCCGTGGCGAAGTCGTTCTTCAAACGGGGGGCGATGAATGCATTGTAAGGCAACGGTGCATTTTCTTCATATCCAAGCCCGACGTTGAACACGTGTTTGCCTCCGATACGGAACGTTGCCCCGGCCTTGGCTCCGCTTTCCAAGAATTTGGCTGTGCCGCTCTTGCCTTTTGAGTTGTTGGCCGCACGGCCGTTGCGCATCAAACCTTCGCGTTCCATGGTCGTTCCGCCCAAACGTCCGGCAAAGAACAAGCTGTAGAAACTCTTGTCGAATTGGTAGTTGGCCCAGACGTTGGCTTTGTTGACGAATATATTATAGTCGTAGCCGAACTTGTCGTCTTCACCGATCAGGCGATTAGGATTGTCCAAATCGTTTTGAATCATGCTGGAATTGTAACCATAGTCGCGCACGGAGAATTTGTCTACGTCCGTGTATTTGTTGGCACCCAACAAATCTTTCATCGTTTTGTAGTGCATGCCTTTGGTGGTACTGACATTTAACCCGGCTGTGATATTGCCGTACTTTTCCATGTCGCGTTTCAGGGTGGAACCGAAGTTGAAGGCCATTTGGTCGTTATGACGGTTTTCTACGTAGTATAAGGCTTCGCCCCCTAACGTGTTTTGCTGGGCGTTGGCAAAGTACATGGCATCCCAATCGAGTTGGCGGTGGGACTTTGCGCTCGTCCAGTAATTGTATGCGTTCTGCCAAGTTTCCACATCCTCGTCGCTCAACGGTTGGTTGAATACGTTGCCGCTGATTTGTCCGCTCGGTAACTTTTTGTAGTAATCCGGACGCGGGTCGGCGGCATTTCCGCTCCATCCCAAAGCGCTGCTGGCGTACATGCTGTATTTTCCGGAGAACGATGTAGACAGCTTGGTTCGTTCGTTGATGTCGAAATCCCAAGTGACAATCGCCGTCGGTTCGAAAGAATTTACCACACGTGCATTACGCTTTTCACCGTTTTGGTAACCCCAGTTCGGGTTGTAGTAATGGTCGTTGGCCAACCAGTAAGCTTCTTCTGTGGAAGAACCCTGTTGGGCGCGTTCAGTGGGAGAACCCCAGGTCGTGAAACTCAAACTATGCCGGTCGTTGAAGCGTTTCTCGAACCCTAACAAGTAACTGAACGAATTGTAGAACGTGCCTTCTACGAATCCTTCATTGGCCCAACGGTAACCGATAGAACCCGTGAAGGCCCATCCGTTGCTCATCAGCCCCGAAGAGTAGGTGTACATGCCTCGTGCACGATAGTTCCGATTGGTTCCGGACAAAGATAATTTGTGGCCTGCGGCGTATTGTCCGGCCCGTACATTAATATTATCCGCTCCTCCCACCGACGTATAGCCGAATTGGTTCATTAGGAAAAACGGGGAGCCTTCACGATTACGGGTCGCGTCGTTCAGTCCTCCGATAGAACTGTAACTGAATACGCCTCGCTCGGCATCATTGAACTGGATGCCGTTGATGAACATGTCGTTGTTGGAGTTCTGATAGGCCCGCAGGCGGAAACGCATGGGGCTGAATAGATAGCCCACTTCAGACAAATACAGGTCGTTGCCGACCCCTGTGATGGCCGAGACGGTCTGGCCCGCATCGTCATCTTCATTGAGTTGCGATTCTGTGAACGAAAAGTCCGCATTCTCGTTCTGTGCCCGTTGTTGGAGCACGGCCAGAGTATCTGCCTGTTGTGCGTGGAGCAAGGCCGACACGAAGAATGCCGATAGAATCAAAGTTGTCTTTTTCCCCATATCTCGTAGATTTATTGTATTGTTGTTACAAAGAAACACATAATTTTCAAATTAAAGCCATCCCGGACTAACTTTTTGCCATTTTTTTTTGGCTCGGTTGTCGAAAAAAGCCATATTTGTAATAGAGAATTAACAAAACGTTAAAAAAACATCTTATGAAACGAATGTTTATGGTTATGGGCTTGTTCGTGTTGCTGTTTACGGCAGCTCGTGCCCAAGAGAAGAAATTCGGCATGTATGCGGTTGGGTTTTATAATCAGGAAAATCTTTTCGACACCATTCATGACGAGGGGAAAAATGATTTCGAGTATCTGCCGGACGGGGCTATGAAATGGAACGGAATGAAGTATTTCTCCAAATTAAAGAACATGGCCACGGTGTTGTCGGAGATGGGAACGGACAAGTTGCCCAATGTCGGTGCATCTGTCATCGGAGTGTCTGAGGTTGAGAATAGCCGTGTGATGCAGGATTTGGTGGAACAACCGCCTTTGAAGGCACGTGGAATGAAGTTCGTCCATATCGAGGGACCGGACCGACGTGGCGTAGATTGTGCGCTGATATACAATCCCCGTTTCTTTACACCGGAAAAGTCGTTCCTGCAACCTTATATATATGAGGCAAAGGACAGTGCCTATCATACGCGTGGATTCCTGACCGTACAAGGAAAACTGGCGGGAGATGACGTGGCCTTTATCGTATGCCATTGGCCCAGCCGTGCTGCGGTTTCATATTATAGGGAGCGTGCCGGGAAACAGGTCCGTATGTTGAAAGACAGTATCAGCAAGGCAAACCCGGGAATGAAAATCATTGTGATGGGGGATATGAACGACGATCCTTTCAGTCCGAGTATGGCGAAAGCTTTGGGAGCCAAACGCGAAATGAAAGATGTGGGCGAGTCCGATTTGTATAATCCTTGGTGGAATGTGCTAACTAAAGAAGGACGGGGCACGTTGATGTACGACGGCAAGTGGAATCTTTTCGACCAAATCGTAATGACTCCCAATTTATTGAATTTGGACGGCAAGAAGGATTATTCGACCTTGAAGTTCTTTAAGCATGAGATATTCTCGCGTAATTACCTGTTCCAAACCGAAGGGCGATACAAAGGCAATACCAAGCGTACGCATGCCGGTGGAGTGTGGTTGAACGGTTATAGCGACCACCTTCCGGTTGTGGTATATTTGGTGAAAGAGATGAAATGACACTGCAAGCACTCCCTCGAAACGGTAAAATACGCTTCGGGGGATTTTTTTTGCTTAAAAGATACAGGCGGTAGGTATGGATTTGAAGAAAAATGTCTATCTTTGCCCTACCAAAAAGAGTGAAATGAATTGTTCTTTTTATAAATTATAAAGATATGGTTAATTACAAAGACTTAGGCTTGGTGAACACCAGAGAGATGTTCAAAAAAGCCATTAATGGCGGTTATGCCATTCCTGCTTTCAACTTCACAACATGGAGCAGATGCAGGCTATCATTCAAGCAGCCGTAGAGACCAAGTCTCCGGTGATTCTTCAGGTTTCTAAGGGTGCCCGTCAGTATGCCAACGCTACATTGTTGCGCTATATGGCTCAGGGTGCTGTTGAATATGCAAAGGAATTGGGTTGCGCCAATCCCCAAATCGTGTTGCACCTTGACCACGGTGATTCTTTCGAGACTTGCAAGAGCTGTATCGATTCAGGTTTCTCTTCTGTGATGATCGACGGTTCTCACCTTCCGTATGACGAGAACGTGGCTTTGACGAAGAAAGTTGTTGAATATGCCCATCAGTTCGACGTAACTGTAGAAGGTGAGTTGGGCGTGTTGGCCGGAGTAGAAGACGACGTTGTGGCTGAACATCATACTTACACTCGTCCTGAAGAAGTGGTTGACTTCGTAACCAAGACCGGTTGCGATTCTTTGGCTATTTCTATCGGTACTTCTCACGGTGCATATAAGTTCAAACCCGAACAGTGCCATGTTGACCCCGCTACAGGCCGTTTGGTTCCTCCTCCTTTGGCATTCGATGTATTGGACGGTGTAATGAAGGAACTTCCGGGCTTCCCCATTGTTCTGCACGGTTCTTCATCTGTTCCTCAGGAAGAAGTAGATACCATCAACAAATACGGTGGCAAGTTGGAAGCAGCTATCGGTATCCCCGAAGACGAATTGCGTAAGGCTGCCAAGAGTGCGGTTTGCAAGATCAATATCGACTCAGACTCTCGTCTGGCTATGACGGCTGCCGTTCGCAAGGTATTTGCTGAGAAGCCGGCAGAGTTCGACCCTCGTAAATATTTGGGTCCGGCTCGCGACAACATGAAGAAATTGGGTTCTGACAACAAGTTGTAATCCGGTCGTACGGCGTATAAAAGTTAAAGGGCTGCTTTCGGGCAGCCCTTTTTCATGCTTATTGCATGTTTAGTAGGTTTTCAATTTTCCTCGCCGTTGTCCGTCAGTTGTTTGATAGCTCCGTTGCTGGGGTAGAAAGTGACTTGTGTGGTGGTCTTTTTGTCGAAGAGCACATTGCTCAGGATTTCTACATTGCCGAATTGGCCCATGGGGAACTCTCCTTTGCAGAACTCTCTGGAAGCATTGAATACGCTGACCGCCACTCGTTCAGGTACATTATAATATACTCCTTCTTCCATCTTACCTTTCTTTTTGGCAGCCTTTTCGTCCACGACGGGTTGGGGGAGGGTATTCATGTTTTTCAAAGAGAGGTAGACCGGTTCTCCGGATAAATCGTCATTATCCACTACGCCCAGTTTTTCCGAGAAACGGAACAGCACCATACGGTCTGTGAATTCCGCAGGTGTGAGTTCTATGGTGAAAACCTCCGTACTGGTGTCCACTGTGCCTTTGAACAGTTGTGTAAGAGCGGTTTCCTGCATCGTCAATTGGTCGAGCATCAATTTGAGTTGGGCGCCGTCCTTCGGCATGTTGTCCGCTTCGCCCTTAATCAATGCCGTGCGGCTGTCCCGGATATCGTAGATTTCTTCGGCCGTCAGCTCGGCTATTTTGGCATTGCTTCCGGCTGAAAGGATTTCCTGGTTCATGTAATCTCTGGGATTGAGTCTTTTAGGAGCATCATTTCCTTTCGGTATGGCCGGCAACGGTTCCTCTTCCCCGTCGGTATTGATGGACAGGAGGATGCCTTCGGAAGTGAGGCCTACCAACGGGGCTACGGTTCTCTTTTTAAGCTGTATGCTGTAAACTTTTTGAGGATCGGGTACTCCGTAAGGTACCATATCTATACTTTTTATACTCCACTTCGTGTAAGGTTCCTGAATTATTTGGGATAAACGGAGATAGCGGTCAGCATATTTGCTGAATTCTCCGGGGGTATAGACTTGCTTTTCAGCCACGACGACCAAACGAAGGGCTGTACGGGGCAAGTAATAGGTTACGCCCTCCACCGTGGCACCGGGTACGTACGGGCTTACTTCGGTTTGTGCGACGGCACCGAGTGTGCAAAGCGCCAGTCCGCATAACAGGGTTCTTGCTTTCATAAACTTTATTTTTATCAGTGTTTATTCTTTTAATTTCTTAAAGGCTTCGGGGAGTGCGTCGATGATGTCGCTAGCAATCATGCTTTCTTCGCCTAACCTTTCGCGTGCGATGTCGCCGGCCAAGCCGTGGAGATAGGTACCCAACTGGCAAGCTTCATTGGCCGTATATCCCCGTGCCAGTAAAGCCGTAAGGATACCGGTCAGCACATCACCGCTTCCGGCCGTGGCCATGCCTGCGTTGCCCGTGGGATTGATGATAACGCGTCCTGTCGGTGTACAAATCATGCTGTTGTGTCCTTTCACGATGACATATAACTGCATTTTGATGGATAGCTCGCGGGCTTTAGCCATACGGTCGTAACTGTCGGTACACGCTCCCACGAGGTTTTCCAATTCTTTTGGATGCGGAGTGAGAATCGTGTCTTGTGGGATTTCCGGAATCCATTCCGGATGGTTGCCTAAGATGTTGAGTGCGTCTGCGTCGAGTACCATTTCGCCCGGATGGTTACGGATGAAAGTACGCAGCGCTTCTGCCGTTTCTTCGTGTGTGCCCAGTCCGGGACCGATGGCCAGAGCGTTGTAGTCGTAGGTACTTATGGCTTTCGACACCCGGATGTCGGACAAATCATGGCTGAGTATGGCTTCGGGCACACTGCATTGCAAGATGTTGTTGTTCATGTCCGGCGTGTGGACGGTCAGTTTGCCCACTCCGCTTCTCAGGCAAGCCTTTGCCGCGAGAATGGTTGCGCCTCCCATGCCGTACTGTCCGCTGACGAGCAGGGCATGCCCCATGCTGCCTTTGTGGGCGAAAGGGTTACGCGGTTTAAGTATCTTTTTCACCTCTCCCGGCTCTATTACCGTAATACTACAGTCCATAGCCGCCAATCCCTCGGCGGAAAGCCCGATGTCCACGGGCTTCACTTCACCGAGATATTTCTGGTTCTCGCCGAAAAAGAAGGCCAGTTTAGGAAGCTGGATGGTCAGGGTCAGGTCCGCACGGACGATGGCCGACGGATTATTGTATGTGTTGTCTTCGCTCATCAAGCCGGATGGGATGTCGATGCTCACCACTTTGGCCGGACTGGCGTTGATTCTTTTCACGAGACCGGCATAGCCCCCGTCCAAAGGCTTGTTCAATCCGGTACCGAACAGTCCGTCTATGATGACATCTTTTGCGTCCACTTCAGGGAAGGAGAATTGGGAAGATACTTCGGTGAACATCAGTCCGGCCAGGTTTTCCAGTCTTTTCTTGTTGTTCAGGCAATCGTCGCTGAGACGTCCCGTGATGTTGAACAGATACGTCTGTACCGTATACCCGGCGTTGCAGAGCAGGCGGGATACCGCTAAGGCATCACCGCCGTTGTTACCCGGACCGGCAAACACGATAAAGCGGGTAGCGGTGGTCCAACGGCTTTTCAGTTCGGCTGCAATCGCTTTTGCGGCACGTTCCATCAAATCGATGGATGAGACGGGTTCGTGCCCGATGGTGTATTTATCTAATTCTTTAAACTGGGTCGAGGTGAGTATCTTCATGACAAATAAAACTTCGTTTTCTTTCGTATTCTCTTGGTTTTGCACTATATTTGCACAAAATTAGCAAAAAGATATGGAAACACTTCAGATAAAGGATAAAAAATTTGCCGTATCGATACCTGAATCCGAGATATTGAAACAGGTGAAGCGGGTGGCAGGGGAAATCAACCGTGATCTTGCCGGGACAGAGCCTGTTTTTCTGGCCATATTGAACGGTTCTTTTATCTTTGCGGCCGATTTGATGAGGGAAATCAGGCTTGCTGCACAGATATCGTTTGTCAAGTTGGCTTCTTACGTGGGTACGTCTTCAACCGGTTCCGTCTGTGAGATGATAGGGCTGAATGCCGATATCGCCGGACGGGATGTCGTGGTTGTGGAGGATATAGTGGATTCCGGATTGACGATGAAATACGTGACAGAAATGTTGGCGAAGTACAATCCCCATTCCATTTCCATTTGCACCTTGTTGCTCAAGCCCGGTAATTTGAAAGTGGATTTGGATATTCCGTACAAGTGTTTCTCCATTCCCAACGATTTCATTTTGGGATATGGGTTGGATTATGACGGTTACGGGAGGAACACCCGTGACATTTACACCGTCGTGGAATAAGTTGGCAGTATCTATTGCCGGGAAAGGAGGAGAAAGATTGTTTCAACCAAATACAAAATAAGAACGATGAAGAATATTATTATTTTCGGTGCCCCGGGATCAGGCAAGGGCACTTACAGTGACGAGATTGTGGCAAAATACGGCATGGGGCACATTTCTACCGGTGACGTGTTGCGCGGAGAAATCAAGAACGGTACGGAGCTGGGCAAGATTGCCAAGGGATATATCGACAACGGCCAGCTTATTCCGGATGAGCTGATGATTGACATCTTGGCTAAGACATACGATGCACAGACGAAAGGCCAAGGGGTGATATTCGACGGTTTCCCCCGTACCATCGCGCAGGCCGAGGCTTTGAAGAAGATGCTGGCCGACCGCAAGGACGACATGGGCATGATGATAGAGTTGGTGGTGGACGAAGAGACGCTGATGGCCCGTTTGCTGAACCGTGCCATCGAACAGGGACGCGCCGACGACAATGAAGA
>OHPH01000641.1_pt1 | contig 17555 bp, 14 predicted proteins | sample 1577681 | NCBI WGS metagenome assembly OHPH01 (sample SAMEA3879603, study PRJEB24766) | human gut metagenome | biome: human-associated habitat; feature: feces | place: USA | collected 1985/1987 | reverse complement strand
TAATAGGTAATCCGCTTTTTTGCCCTCTGCTACTGAATGTTGATTGCCAATAACATGTGTGGTCTGCCCCAGAATACATTTGTAGGACAGGTACATGCGCGTGTCCGTGCGTTGAAAGAAAAAGAAGATGTGGACGATGTGACCTTCCATATCTGTGCCGGACTCGGTGGTGGAACAGGTTCAGGTTCCATTGTGGATGCGGTGGCTCAGATTCGTAATGAATTTCAGCGTACGGGAGACGACCGTTCGAAGTTTAAGATACAGCTTTATCTCTATGTACCGGAGAAAATCATTCAGATTCCGGGAGGCGAAGACAGCAACCGCTATTACCAGCCGAACGGTTATGCTGCTTTGCTGGAACTCAATGCGATGTCGGTAAAACGTTATTTTCCTACGGATGTGAAAGGAAATACAGACGAATATGGCAATGTGCGTCGTTTGTTGATGGGACAGGATGCGTTTGATATGGCCTATTTGTATACCAATGTGAATGAAGCCGGTAAGGAAGTGAATATACATAAGGTGCTGCCGGGAATCGTGGGTGATTTCCTGTTCCAGAAGATTGTGGCTTCTTCCATGCAGAATGGAGGGAAGATGGCTCGTCTGGAAACCAATGAGAACAACGGTCTTCTACCGGAAAACAATGAGACAGGTGAAGCTGTCCGTAGCCGTCGGTTTATGACTTTTGGAGTGAAGCGGATTGAATATCCCGAAACGGAGGTTGTTGAGTATGGAGCCTACAATTTTGCACGGCAGGCTTCCATGCAGATGTTGTATGGATTATGGGATGAGGCACGCGGCTACATCGAGTGTACGGAAGACATGGTAGGAAAGACTTTCATCCACGATGTGGAGAAAGACGCTGAAAAGGAAGCGAACTTGCTGTCTGACGATTATCTCACATTAAGCAAGCCGTTGCCTTCCATTGAAAAGCACGTGACCAACTGGAAACCTATTGTGCAAGGATGGGAGTTCTATGTAGACCGTTACAAGCAAGATGTGCAGGCTGAATGTCAGAAGAAAGAATGGTATGAAGAATTCAACCAGCTTTGTGAGAAGTTCTATGATTCGATGTACCGTGGATGTGGCGTCAAGAAATTCTATTTCGATTATGAGACTCAGATTCCGGGTTTTGCCGAGGAAATATGCCGGCGCATAGAGAATAATCTGTTTGCAAAATGGAAGAATGGGGAGATGTCCATCATCGAGGTGCATAAATATATTGCAGTTTTGATAAGCAAATGTACGGAACGTATAGAGGGCTTCAAATCGAAGATTACCAAGCGTACTACCTATTTGAATGAAGATTTGGCAGAGCAGCTCGAAGAAATCCGTGCCGACTGGAACAATATCGGTTGGCTGAAAGATGCGATTACGAATGCATCGGCCAAGACGTTCGGGCGCTTTGCCGATGCGAAACGCGAACAGCTGACGGTGGCCACTTCCATTGCGGCTTATAGTTACGCCGTGAAACTGATGTCGGAAGTCATCAATATGCTGACGCTGTTGAACAATAACAGTGTGGAACCGTTCATGAGGGTGTTGTCTGAATTTGCAGACAGCATGAAAAAACAGGCTGAAGAAAAGTGCAAGCTGAGCGATGCAGAGACCAGCAGCATGAACAGTGAGGTGGTAAAGGAATACGATCCGAAGCTGGTTCGTGACACGGTGCGTGGATTCCTCAAGAATCAGGCCAATCAGAAGGCGTATGCCAGCAGCCTGCGTGCAAGCATCGTGGAATCTTTGGGTACGACCAATGTGGGATTTGCCAGTCTGGGAAAGAAAATCAATGTTTCGGCTTTGCAGGAAATCACGCTGAAGAGTTGCATTGAAAGTGCCCGGAAGGAGATGGACGATTATTCGCTGAAGAATATAAACCAACGCTTGGTCAATGTGAATATTCTGGACAAATTGAGAAATACGGATTGCAGCACTCCCGACAAGCGCAAACGTTTTATCAAGGAGATTTACAATGCCGCACAAAGCTTCTTGCCGTTCAACGGCTCGGAAGAAGGAAAGGGAAGTCCTGAAACCGCTGCAAACCATCAGAAGATTATCCAGCTTTCTTTGCCTCTGTACGAAGACGACGACACTTTCCGCAACGATTTTATCAAGGACTTTGGGGAAAGTGGAACAATTCCTTTCAACAAAGACAATGATGTCTCTGTGAATTTCAAGAGCAATCAGATTGTAGTGATTACGGCGCACAGCGGTTTCCCGTTGCGCTATGTGGACAATGTGCGTGTGCTGAAAGAAAAATACGACGTACTGGTACGCAGCGAGGTGAACCGCATGGTGGTACATACAGAATCCTTCTCCAAGGCTTTGCCGGGATTGTTTGCATTGGATGCAAGCGATTTGAAGAAACGTCTGCGTCCGGTTGTGCTGCTGGCTTATGCCCTGGATGGCCTTCTGGTAGAACGTGAAGACGTGGAAACGGGTGTGAAAACCATGTGTTTTGCCGGTGAGAAAAACCGCATGGGACGTGTCAGCCGTTGGATTCCGGTTGGAAACGACATGATTGAGACGCTGAATGAACTGTGTAAGATGAGTCGTGCGATGGATGCGGAAGCCCTGAAGAAAGCTGTGCAGACCGAACTGGATACAAACTATAAGCATGTAGAAAAGAAGAACCAGTTGATGCTGAAGATGGGTGAGACCCTCGATAATGTATTGTTGCCACTCTTGGGTGGAAATGATAATAATCCGGAATTTGTAGCCTTTAACAAGGCGGCAGAAGATTTATGTGACAATGATTTGAAGTTTGACTAAAAAAACGAAAGACTATGGCAAAGAAAAAAGGAGTTTGCGTGAACATTGATTGCGAAAACTATAAGAAAGAAATAGAAGTTGAACCCGGAAGTGAATTTGAATGTCCGTTGTGTCATCAACCTTTGAAGGAGAAGACTACAGGTCCTGGTCCTACTGGCCCTGGCGGTGGTAAAATGGCAATAATTATTGGTGCCGTGGTTCTGGTACTGGCTTTAGGGGGTGGTGCTTATTATTATATGACCAGTGACAAGTCGGCTGAGCCTCAGGTACCTGCGGGGGTAGATACAACCGTGGTGACGCCAGTTCCACAAGATACGCTGAAGACAGATTCAGTGAAACAGGAGGAAGAGGTGCCTGCTGAGCCAAAGGAAAAGAAATCTGTACCAATTACTGGAAAAGGCACGGTGGACTTGGGATATGCCATTTATACCGGTGATTTGAAGAATGGAAAGCCTCACGGATATGGCACATTGACTTATAAGAGAAGTCAGAAGATTGTGCCTTCAAAAGACTTTATAGCCAATCCTGGGGATACGTTTGAAGGAGAATTCCGGGACGGGAAAATCAGTGGAATCGGTTATTGGAAACACGATGGCAATGAAACGGCTGTGAAACCATGAGACAGTCTTTCCATATAGCGACATTGATGGTGGCGGCGGCATTCGCTTTGGAGGCGAATGCGGCCCCACCATTCTATACCCGTTGTCTGGAAAGACTGTCGTGTGCGCTGAAGCTGAACTTGCCTGATTCCTTGGGTGAGAATGTGGATAATGATTCTACATGGCAGTTTCGGGGAAAGGCTTTGCGCATACGGACGAATGTATATGGGGATGTTTCGCATATCGGTTATAAGCTGTTCGATACCCAGTGGGCTGCGGATTATGTGGCTCGTCCGCTGCTTGATTTTCTGGAGCGTTATGCGCTGGAGCAGGATGTGCCACGGAAAGACGTAGACAAGGAAGAGGAAGCGGTCCGGAAACGGTTGACCTTCATTGAAGGCGATGCATCGATGATTGCTCAACGGACTCCCGAGATGGGATGCGTGATTGATGAAGTGGAGCGTAGAAGATATACTGTCAGCTGGGAGAAGGGCAATCAAAAGATATGTATGGTAATTCCGGCCGATTATCAGCTTTTCTTGGGAGCGAATGCGGTGGAACTGGAGCATATTTTCGAGCGGGATGTGAAGCGTATGTCCTCTGAGGCAGTGGAAGACAAATGGCGGGAGATGTGGAAGAATGGAACCCGGTCGCGGGCAGACAGTGTGTGGATAATCAGCAATGGTTGTTATTTGAGCGATCAGATACGTTCGGATTTATATTTGCAGGGAAGTGAAGCCGACATGAAACTTCTATTGGATTCCTCTAAACCTTTGCGCAGTGTCAGCAATGTTCTACTTACAGGATGTTTTCATAAAAGTATTCCTATGCAGCTGACGATTGACAAGTATGGTTACTTGAAGTCTGATATTGAAGTCACTCTACAGCAGCTTCTCGCCTATTTCCATTCCGAAAATTGCATGCTCTATTTAGGCGTCAAAAGTCGTACGAAAGAGAGTGCATCCCTCACGCTTTTTGCCGTGAATTTTAAGATGGCATATAATCATACAATCAGCGTGGAATTTCCTTTCAATATTTTGGAGGGAGGAGAAGACAAGGTGAAAGGAAGGATTTATGTCTATACTCCTTTACAGAATATTACAGAGAAGTTTTTTATTGATAACCTTAAACAGAATGAGCCGTGAAAAAGAATATTCTATTTGCTGTTATATTAGCGTGGTTACCTCTATTTTCTTTGTTTGCCGACCAGACCGATGAGGTGAAAAAGCAGATTAATAAGATAAAAAAGAGTAGCCAGTACATTTATGCTGAATCTACCGCTCCTACGGAAGCGGATGCACGCAGTTACGCGGAAAGTAGGCTGTATGAGGAGGTAAATGCCTGGGTCGCTACGCAGCGGAAACTGAAAAAAAGTACAAATCTGGTAGTGAATAACCGGAAAGAATTATGGACGATGCTGTCAATGCCCCGTGGCAGTAACATGTACCGTTCATTTATCTACGTAAAGAAGAGTGATATATTGCCTACGGAGAATGCCGTAGTTATACCGAATCAGTCACTCCCTCCGGTCGAAGAATCCATCAAGGAGACTTTGCCGGAAATTGTGACGCAAATTGCGGCCTGTTCCCAATATGGAGATATGGCTGCGATGGTCAAACAGGCGAAGAATGATGGTAAAATAAAAAATTATGGCCGTTATGCTTCATTGGCCAATCCGGATAAATGCTACTTGATAATTTACAATCGGGAGGGAAAAGTGGTCGCAACTCTTACCCCGGAGCCCGGCAGGAAAAATATAAAGACGAATAAGCCGGACAGTGTGAAAAACTATAGTGGTTGTGGAGCGATTGGATTTGAATTATAGAAACACAAATTTATTGATTGATATGAGAAGAAGATTGATATGTGCATTTGTTGCGCTTGTATCCATGTGTATGTGGAGTATAGGCCAGATGAAGGCGGTGACCGTAACACTGACAGTAGATGAAGGAGTTGGCCGGCCAGCTGCCTTGAGCAGGGCTGAACAAAATTTGAGTATGGTGCTGACAGAGATAAATCGAGCCCAACAAGCAAAGACCATATTGACTACGAGAGGATTTCCCATGGACGATTTTTCCTTGAGGTCGTTGCTGCGATTATGGGCTGTTACACCTTTCTATTGTGACGATGAAGAAGTGGTAGAACGGTGCTGGATATTCAAGGACGGTACGATGATGGTAAGCCATATTCCTTTGATTATCACTCCTGAGGGTGAGAATTTTGGAGTCGGCACGTATCAGGAGGCTGTCATTGAATTTGACTCTAACGGCGGAATTACCGATTTCCGCCTGGCACTTGATGCGCATGTGGCAGAAAGCATGGAAAGATGCGGCAGCGTGGTGGAAAAAGAAAAGCAAATGATTATTATGCAGTACATTGAACGTTTCCGTACGGCTTACAACCAGCGTGATTCTGATTATATTGAAAAAATATTCAGTGATGACGCACTGATTATTACGGGAAAGGTAATTACGGTACGCAGGAATAATGACTTTGGAGGGTTGAGCCAAAAGGTGGAATACACCAAACAGACGAAGGAGCAATATATCCGCAACTTGAAAAAGGCTTTCAAACGCAATAAATGGATTAATGTGAAGTTCAGTGAAATTGGTGAAAACGGTGAAAGCGGAGGATGTGCGGGCATTACTCGTTCCACGGTCGACCCCACCAAATATGGTGTGCGTCTGCGTCAGGAATGGAATTCCAGCAATTACAGTGATGAAGGATATCTGTTCCTGCTATGGGAGTTTCCGGAAGATGGCAGAGACCCGATTATTCATGTACGTACCTGGCAGCCAGAATGGGTGGGCGGCAAACGGCAGCAGCCGGATGATGACATCTCTACTTTAGGCGCCTTCGACTTATAAAAAATAATAAATTGTAGATTGACTATGAATTTGTTTAGATATATCTTAGCTGCGTGGATGATTCTGTGTGTGTGTGCATTGCAGGCGCAAACACAGTATATCTCACACAGCCGATGCGTAGAGGAAGACCGCTTTGAAGATTTGGCTGGCGATGGAGGGGTAATCCTGTTGTCCAAGCATAAAGATTTAGTGATAGCTCTTCCGAATGTCAAGAATAAGTCCATACGGCTGGTAGGCGAACGGCCGGATGGGTATTATGAATATTGTGTGATAATTAAAGCGGGAGAAACACTTACGCCAAAATTAGAGATAAGCCGGCGAGGAAGTGTCTATAAAACGGAATTGGTGCAAAAAGTGAAGCCGGATTTCCTGATAGCATATCGAGTGGAGGAAGTGCAGAATCCGATATGGAAAGATGAGCAGACCCAGTCGAACGATGCGTATTTGGATGCCAACTTTGCGGTACTTGAATTGTCGACCACCATAAAGGACTTGAAGGTGGAATGTCATCCGGACCTGAATGCGGTGGTTGAGAGCAAGGTCAGTACAGCCGATCCGAATATCTCGATAGTGACAGTCAAAATCCCAATCATTTCTTTGACTGGGGCAAGAGAACTTATTGAAAAGACAGAAAGGGAATATACAGCCCAGAAGAACAAGCTGGATAATATGGCAGAAGCTCCAGATGCAGAGTGGGATTTGCTGGATAAGCTTGAACTGGCAAAAGATAGTCTGGCCAATAGTTTCAAGCAGATGACAAACATCGGGATACATGCGGCGGGGACAAACTGGCTGACGATTGAAGTGGGAGACTTGGGTCCCCGTGCCAAAAAATGCTATGCGGTGCTTCCCATTGTGGTAGAGAAAAATGTATATGTGACTCAGTGTAGCGCGTTTATGAACGAAGGCGGAAAACTGTTTGGCATGCGAAAGTACAAAGAGGCCCGTTTGGCTTATGAAGACGCCTGGAATTCGGAAGATGTGATTGCCACTCTGCGTCCTGCTATTCGGGAATCGATAGCACAATGTGATTCATGTATGCTGTATGAGAGCCTGGCTGCAGGTGCAATCAAAAAAATAGCCGAGTTAAAGAAAAATGGAGGTGCTACACAGAAGGAAGTGGCCCGTTATGCTTCGGCTGCAGTGGAATTCATGGAGATGGTAAATGCATATAATCCAGATGATTTTTATCGGACACGTATTGAACGGATGAAGAATCTGCTTTCAGGGATGCCGCTGAAAATAAGATTCACTGTTGTAGAATGGAAAACATTGCAGGAAGGGAATAAAATTCCAGGAGTGGAAGTGTGGGCCTATAAAGGATTGTCACCTGTTTCTTCCAACACTTTTTCTTCGGATAAAAGATTTGAAAAACTATTGGAGAGAAATGGTGTTGATTACACTCAAATCGGGGTTTCCGACGAGAATGGTTTGGTTGAAGTTGATTTGGACAGGACAGAACTTCCACAAGGAATCTTGTTCCGTCCGTCAAAAGATAGTAAGATTAAAATTAAATATATGACCATAGCTGAGCTGATGCAGCAGGCTCAGGGAACGTATATGGAAAAGCAGTTTCGTTTGAAGATGTATGTAAAATAATAATCTGTTATCAATTTAAAAATGTATTATTATGAAAAAATTTTTACTTAAAGGGGTAATTTTGATGTCTTTGGCATTTTTCTGTTCAGTAAATGCCTCAGCGCAAGGATTTTTTAAGAAATTAAAGAGTGCAGCAGAAAAGGTGGAGTCTGTCACCAAAACGATTAATGGTGACACGGGTAAAGAATCGACGGAACAGCAATCTGAGAACGATAGCATCTCTACAAAAGATTTTTTGGAGAATGCCCCTTATTATTCTGTAAAGAAAGTAATAGAGACCGACTCATTAGGCAATGCCATCATCAATGAAGACGGTACTACACGTTATAAGTACCTGTTGATTGATAAAAATGGGAATGTTTGTGCGGCTAATACTGCAAAGAAGCATTTGAATTCTGCGCTCAAGTCAGGAGCCTTCATCTTATTAAAGGTCGGTGGTGGGGCTACTGCAGGAGGATTATTAGGCAAAAAGATAGGTGGGTCGAAAAAAGGTGCCTGGATAGGAGCCGGTGTAGGTGCTGCTGCGGGAATGTTAGCTTCTATGAACGATATCAAGGCGGTAAAGAAACAGGTAAAATTAATGAAGGAGTGCAAGAAGGTATTAAGCGCTTATCAGAATACCTTTACGGAAGAAGGTTTCCCATTGGATGCTGCGGTAGATTTGTCAAATGTAGATGGGATAAATTTCACGGAGTGTGAAGAAATCACGAAAAGTGCGGCTGATGTAAGAGCTGAACTTCTTGCATCTAAAACAGAAGGTGAATCTCTTGAAGATGTAGATTTTCCTGACGATATAGATGTGTAATTCTTTAATTTGATTTATTGGATTAAAGTTGGGTTGAAACGATAAGCAACAAGAAACCTGTTGATAGGAGGGGTCCGCCATTGTAAAGTCGACAGAATGGCGGGCTTTTTTCGTTCTGTTCCTTTGGATTGGGTTTTGTCTGTCAGACTCATGTCGTTGGGAGAACATGTGTCTTTTCCTGATTCTCAGCAGCCGATTAGAACTCCGTGTGGAAGGTTACAAAATTTCCCTGGCAATCCATGCACAGGCTTCTGCATCGGCCAGGGCGTGATGATGTTGTTTCAGGTCGTATCCGCAGAGGGAGGCTACGGTGTGCAGCTGGTGGTTTTCCGCCCACGGGAAAGCGCGGCGGGAGGGACCCAGCGTGTCATAGAAATCATAGTCGGGATAGTCCATCTGATAGACCCGGAAGACAGCTTTCAGGCAGCTCTCGTCGAATGCTTTGTTGTGGGCCATGAGGGGGAGTCCCTCAATCAGTGGGGCCACCTGTGCCCATACTTGACTGAACACGGGCGCACAGTCGGTATCCTTGCGGGTGAGTCCGTGCACCTGCGTGCAGAAACGGCTGTAGTAGTTGGGTTCCGGCTGAATGAGCGAGTAGAACGTGTCGGTAATTTCCCCGTGGCGCACCACCACCACGCCCACGCTGCATACCGAGCTGCGGGCCCCGTTGGCGGTCTCAAAATCGATGGCGGCAAAGTTTTCCATGGTCTTTCGTTGGTTTGGATACAAAGGTACACAGAATTTGTCCATACTTTTCCGTCCGGGCGCTGATTTTTGTGTGTCTGCCCTTGGGGAATTTCTATATTTTCCCCTACCCGAACCTCTTCGACTTTTACTTTATATCCGGATGGCTCTTTTACAAGTTTGACTTTTTTATTGTCAGTTGATGTTTCTCCGGTTTTTATCAGCATACTTATCTGTTCATTGTTTAAATTTTCTAAGGATAAATTATTTTCTTTCATGCTATCAAGCAGTTCAGATTCATTGATTTTCTTTTTTGTAGCCTTCAGGCAATTTTTCAAATGCTCTCTTTGTGGAGGGGTGACTACTTCGTTGTCAGTTATGATATTTGCTCTCTTACCTTCAGACTTTTTCATAGATATGCTTTGTTGTTCCTGCTTTTCTTTACTTAAAGTCTGTTCTGAAGTCGATTTGACCTTTTCTGTTTTACTGATAACATTTATACTCTGTGTGTTATTTTCTTCTATAAGAATGAGTTCCTTTTTGCCAATATTGCATTTTCCTGAATATAAAAGATCTGTCCATTGTTTGATGCTTAACTTGTTTGTATCAATGGATAAATCTCTAATTTTATTGTAAATGGCCGTGATGTCTTCTTCTTTATGGTTGGTAAAGTTACTTAGCCAGAATATGAATTCTTTATTTGAAATATTCCATGAATCTTTTCCCGAACGAAAAATTTCATTGAATACGCGTTCCTGTTGATCTTTGTTCATGTTGATATTCCATAATCTGCTGTAATCATTGCCAATATAGAACTTAATGGCTTCAACTGAAGGATTATCAATCAGGTTTATACTTTCTGGCGAAATTGATAGTGATGTAACTTGTGCTTTTATACTTGGATTACGTATAAATCCAATGAGCGAGGGTTCCTTACTTATTGCCTGAAGTTGTATTTTTTCCGATGGGGAGTTGACAAATCTTATGTAAGAAGGATTGTGTTGTATAGCTATTTGGGTTAATTGTTCTGATGGATTCTTTATAAGCATGAAAACTTTGCTGTTAAGCCTAATTGCTGTGGAAAGTAATTTCTCAGAAGGATTGTCAAATAGAACAATATTAAAAGGATTCTTGTATACAGCTCTGAATTGTGGGCTGAATAAGGTAATTAATCTGTCTAATATAGTAGGTTTCATAATACTTCGTTTATTGATAGCTTTACAATTTCATTTTTTAAATACTCTTTGTAATTCAGGTCGTTATCTTTTAGCTTACAACATTGTTGAATGATTGTATAAATTGCATTGAGATTTTTGTCACTTGGAAAGATTCTTTTCCCTGCCATTTTTTCGACTGCTGCAAGACTGGCGTGACCTGTGGGATTTTTTATGCTAAAAATCGTTTCTGGTGATTTAAGTATTGCTGTTAATTGTGCTGCCTCACAAGGATTTTCCAATTCTTCAATAAGGTTGGGACAACTCCGTATTGCTTCAACTTGTATTTCTTTATCTGGATTTTTGATGAATTTAATGTTTTCCGGTTTGGCGAATATGCATGCGAATTTTGCTTGAATACATGGCTTTTCAATAAGGCTTATTGAATCCGGATTTTGAGTAACAGCAAGAATTTGTAATTCTTCGGATGGATTGTCTATGAACTTAATATGATAGGGATTTTGAATAAGAGCATATTTCTTTGCCCTCTCACAGGGGTTGCTTATCATATTTATTGCATGTTCATCCAGACGGACAGCTGTACACTGTAAATCTTCTGATGGCTCAACGATGCTGCCTATCGCTATTGGATTCTTTAATACTTTACGTAATTCAGAATTAAATATTGATGCTAATATTTCTTTTATTGTTGCTTTCATAATTGTATGTTTACATTATAAAATATTCTCGTTTGAAGTTTCTTTCTGAATATCCTGGTGAACTTTAAAACCTATTCCTTCAGGAGATTTTGTCTTTAAAAGATATTTGTCATTGGGTAATTTGATTGGACTTCCGTTGAGCAGAGCCGTTATTTCTTGTTCTGTTAACCTTTTGCCAGATAGTCCGGCAGATTCAAGTTCCTTTTTTATTTTTGCCTTGATACCAGCAGAAAATGCAGTTTCAACTCCTTTCATTACCTTTCCCCTATCGAGGCAGTCTGTATACATATCCATACCTTTCGGCATATTTAAGTTGTCAATTTCTCCATTGCTATCTTTAGCATAATTCTGTAGTAAAAAAGTTTTTGTCTGTTGAATATATGCTGTATCGTTATAACTTAAACCAGTGGATAGTTTGAACTCCTTGTAACCTTCATATAATCTCAGCATATATTCATTATGTCTTACTTCATAATCATCAAGATAAATGTTCATGCTATTAAGCTGTTCTCTTGTAGAATTTGACAAGGGTAACTTGCTCATTAGAAATGACTCGTGTAGGGAAGAAATGAGCTTTCGTAATGGTTTCTCTATATGCATTATGTTTGAACCTTTATATTGCCTTCCTGTCACAGCGGTAAGAACATACGAGGTCGTGTTTTTGGTCGGATTAGTTATATAAGGATAATTGTAATAATTGTCCTTGATAATAAGTAATTGCAACTCTTCACTTATATACCTTCCAGCAAGAAAAGATTTCATTTTTTCGTTATTATCAGGTCGTGATACAAGTTGTTCTTTGCACCAGTTACTGAGATGAGTTATATATATTTCTTTTAGCTGATTGGAAGTCAGCTCTACCCGTTTGAACATATCTGGATTGTATTCTATTGTTTGTTTGTATGCTTCAGTAGATACCAAATTTAAAAAGGCTTCACATTGGGGATTTGCTTTCAAAAGTACCTCCTGCGTAGCTGTATCGTAGATACAACCAGAAAGATTTGCCGGTGAAACTTTTGCTACGTACAACAAACAATTTAGCGATGGCTGATGAATAATATGTAATAGCGTAGGATCAGCACGTAGAACTTCCATTTGTACCTTTTCAGTCGGTTTATCAATGTTGCTTATTAAATAAGGAGCTTGCCGAACGCATGAGAGTTGTACTTCTTCACATGGATTTTTGATCCATACAATGGACTCGGGATTTCGTCTTACGGCTTCTAATTGTACGGCTTCAGATGGGTTCCTTATGTATTTTATGCAACGGGTGTGCCGGCTGATAGCGGCAAATTGGAGTTTTTCTTCTGGATGTTCATAATTACTGATGAGCGAAGGCTCTTTCTTTATGGATGCAATCTCTTTGTATTGCTCTATCCATTTCCCTATTAACGTTTTCATACCATTTATATTTTATCTACTTTCCAGGCGATAAGAGTGTTGTAGGCTTTATTTTCCCATTCTCGAGCTTTCATGTCAAATTGTACCTTAACTTTATCTCCTTCTTTAATATCGAAACGTGTACAGTTGTCATTCATTAATTGAAAACATGCACTTTGTGGGTACCTGTCTTCGGTTTCGAGTAGAAATTCCATACTTTTCCAGGGATTTCCGGTACTTTTACTTACCCCTTCCTGAATTGGGTATATTTTTTTTATAATTCCAATGATTTCCATACTGTTTTATTTTTAGTTAAAGACTATTTTCTTTTGATATTTCATTTAGAGAACAGGGCTTTATAATTTTGTTAGCCTCGATCTGTGTACTGATATGGGAATTCCCCTTGACTATTGTGTCACCTGATAGAATGACATCTCCGTCTATACAAGCATCCTCACAAACACAAACGAAATCTGTTAAACGGGCATTTCCTCTTACCTGGGCATTTCCACGGATCTGCACATGTGAGGATAATTGTGCATAATCTGTTATGATAGCATTTCCAGAGAGTTTCGTGTTACCACCGACAATACTGCATCCGGATATAATTACGTTATCCTTTACTTTTGCCTGACCACATATTTCTACAGCATCACCAGTAAGAACATTTCCGGATAATTCCGCATTTTCACGTATCAGGGCACGTCCGTTTACTTTTACTTGTCCGGATAGAATGGCATTATCCCATATACGTGATTTACCTCCTATGTAAACATCATCTTTAATTATTATTCCGGAACCTGAAACCTCCGCATAGTCGGTAATCTTCGCATGCCCCATAATACGACTTTTACCACCGACTTTAGCATTTTCTTCAATTTCTACCTGATCGGATAATTGTGCATCTCCAGATAATTCAATGTTATTCCCTGTAATTTTAACACCTGGACTATTGATAAATACTTTATCCTTGATTATTCCATCAAAAGCAAGATGACCGCTAACTCGGCTTTCTCCGCAAATTAGAGATTTGTGATATATATAAGAATTATTAGAAATGGCTGTTCCTTTAATTATGGAGTTACCATACATAGTAGTATATATGACTTTTGAATTTTCCAAGGCCTTTGCATTCCCATACATCATAGAATTTCTCACAAGTGCATTATCCCCTACATATGCGAGATTAAAAACCGCAGAATCTGTAGTTATCCAGCAGTTCCCGTATTGAGAAAGATTATGTTCTTGTTCAACATATCCACCAAGTTCACCCGCTCTGACTCCTGCAAAATCTTTCAGAGCACGTATGCGATAAAGAGTATGTCCATCATATTCTTTAGAATAGTTGGTCAATATGAACTTTTTATTTTCAGGGTTGGAAACAATAGGTATATCTTGATATTTATTGGGATCGTCAGAAAAAATTTGTCCGTCACGGGTACAGACATATTTTTTACCATCTATCACTTCTACACTCAGCTGATAGACTTCATTGGTTATGTTGTTTATGTATTCTTTTGTGGGCTTATGTATTGGATTGAGGACAAGATATCCAAGAGTGCTGCCATTGGAGAAAATCATATTTCCGGAATCGGCCATATCATATATTTTCTGGAGATTTTCTCGAGTGAATGTTTTTCCTGGAGTAATATTGATATGTCTTGTTTTGGAAATATGTCCTGTAAATCCTTTATCCCCTTCTTCTAAAAAAGATATGCCGTTACCAGCATAGAAAAAATGTAATTCTTTTGATTTTTCCATATCTTTACTATTAAATTTCTTTTGTTGATTCTATGTTATTCTGATTTATGAGTTGACGGCTCAAACTTTGGGCCTGTTCTTGAGTGGTGATATGGGAATTCCCCTTGACTATTGTGTCCCCTGATAAAGTGATATTTCCGTCAATCCTGGCATTTTCTGTTACGCATATGTTTCCTGTTAGTACAGCTTTGCCGCTAACCTTTCCTTTTTTACGTATCTGTACGTTGCCAGCAAGATTGGCACAACCAGATATGTCGCTATCCCCGGAGAGTTTGACATAATCATGTATAATACAGGAATCCTTTAGTCTTGCATTATCTTTAGCCTGGGCATAATCGCAAATAGAAGACGTTTCGCTCATCGTTACATTACCGGATAACTGGGCATGACCGGCTACAGAACTTTTATTAAATAAGACAACATTGTCACTTATTCTTGCAAAATCTTTGACAGAAGATTGGTCATATAGTCTTACATTTCCAGATATTTCACAATTTCCATTCGCTTCGGCATCATTATAAAGAGATACGTTGTCTGTGAGTTTTGCAAAACCACATACAAGGCTTTCTCCATGTAAAGCCACATTTCCGGAAATACTGGCATTGCCACTTACAATTGCATTATCAAATACACCGACATTTTCACATAAGTTTGCATTGCCAAATACAGAGCTATAGTCAGATAAACGGACATAACCTGAAATATGGGCAGATTCAGATACACTTGATTCTCCTGTCACATGAACATTCCCATGAATAACAGCAAAATCCGAGACTCTGGCGTTATCTTTTACGGTTGCATTTTCATATACAATTGCATTATGACATATCCAGCAGTTCCCATGCTGAGCCAGATTATGTTCTCCGGCTACAAAACCACCAAGATCTCCGGCTTTTACACCTGCAAAATCCTTCACGGCACGTATGCGATATAGTGTATGCCCTTCAACCTGACAGGTTTGGTCTGTAAGCATGTACTTTTTTCCTTCTGAATTGAAGGTTATTGGTCTTTCCATGATTTAAGGTTCTGCTTCTAAGTTAGGGGTTTTACCAAAGTTTTTAGCAACACTTATGACTTTCATACTATAGCCAGATGGAACTTTTGTTATACTGAATATAGCTTTACTTGATTTATCAAGTTGTAATCCTTGCCCTTTTAGTAGCCTTTCCCACTCTGAGGTAGCTATTTTATTTATATCTATATTGTTTCGTTTTAAAGTCTTTATAATGTCAGATGCATCAAATTTTTTACCCGCATATTCGATTGTAGCAGAATCTCCGTCAAGAATTAATGTTTTACGACTGCCTTTAATAATCTTTGATAAAGAATTGTCATTCAATAAACCTTTGACTGTATCTATTTCCTTTTCATTAAGGAAATAGGTTTGTACATTTTTATCGGTAATATTACCGATCGTGAAACAGTATTCGTCGCCACGTGGATATATAATGACCTCTTTTATGTCGTCATTTATCCTGATACTTGCATTGATAATACCATCATTATCCCTATAAAAACGGGTTATCTCCGGATGGGTTTCGGGTTGCACAATTTTCATGTTGGATATAGCAGATACACTTTCTTCAATCATTGTAACAGAACGCCCTACGTCTTTCAATATTTTATATAGAAACTCCTGATCTTTATTGATAGCCTCCAGCCACCCTTTCAAATATTGAGCGTTCTCTTTTCTTGGGGAAGTACTCATTCCTAATTGTTTCCCTGCAAATGCAGAAGATAGTTCTGCTACCAGTTCTTCCCTGCTGTAACTTGCATCACCGAACTTTCCGAACGTGCGGTTAAGTCTGGATTTATGACCGGTAGAATGAGCCATTTCATGCAGTGCGGTGTAATAAAATTCCTTTTTGTCTGGAAATTGCTCGAATGTTGGTAATGTAATTGCATCTTCATTCCTGTTATAGAATGCATTGTCCTGCTTGACAAGGTTGATAGGGCATACCCATTTCTGGTCGCGAATAAGCAAATCGAGATACGGGTTGACATAATCATTGCCTTGTATGTGTAAATCCATTGAAAATCTATCTAACATCTGATCCCAAGCCTCAGGTTGTTTTTCGGCAAAATTGGTTTGATCAATGTTAAATACATGATAAAACGTTACGTAATGTTTTACAGTATATGCTTCTTTTTCAGCTTCCGATAAGTTGTTGTAGTCTGTCTTTGAAATTTTATTTCCCTCTTTATCAGAAATAATAGGACTATAGAAACTGACAGGAAAGCCTTTTTCGCCTTTTCTTATATTTACATTAATTTCTTTTGCTTGATTGAAGGTAAAAAATACAGGAGTTTTATAGCCTTTTTGTTCACATTCAATTGAAAGCAAGATTTGGTTGAAATTATTGTATAGCCTTCCATTAATGTTTTGGGCATTACCGGAGAAGCTATTTGAAAACCAGGGCTTTTTCCAGTCACTTGCTTCTACCTCTTTAATTTTTTCTACTAATAAGTCTGCATACATTTTTAGTGCTTTCCCTCTTGCATCTGTTTTTTCCATATTTTATATGTTTCTTAGTTAATGATGCAAAACTATATATGTACCAGGGCAACATCATTGCCACCATGTAAAATTTTCATAAGTAATAAAGTGTGAAAAATGATTAAAAACGCATATTAATATGCAGCTAATTAGATGCATTAATAGAATTATTTGTATATTTGTGTTAGAAAATAAAAACAAAGTGTTATGAAAATTCGAGATTACATGATTATTAGTGTTTTACCACTATTCTTGGCGGCTTGCCAGACAGACAAAATTCCTGTTCCGGAAAAGAATACTGACAATACCGAACAGACAGATGATACCGATCAGCCGGAGGATGAACCGGAAGATAAACCGGTTAACGAAGAACTTCTGCTCGGGTTGGATGCAACCCTGAAAAATATGGTAGAATCAAGAAAGGGGGTTATCAACGCATGGCAGTCGGGTAATGAAATAGGTCTGTACACAGAAAATAAAAATCTGAAGTATACCTATGACGGCAGCAAGTGGATTGCGGCAGAGCAATACGAGGTTCAGAAAGAACAGACCGTTTATGCCTATCATCCCTATACGGAAAATGTCGACATGCCTTATGTTCCTGTGGACCTGACACGTCAGGAAGACGTTATGTACGGGCAGTGTATCGTTACACCTGATTTCCCTACTGCAAAGCCTGAAATGAAACATGCCCTTTCACTTATCAGGGTAAAGC
>OHPH01000627.1_pt1 | contig 17798 bp, 9 predicted proteins | sample 1577681 | NCBI WGS metagenome assembly OHPH01 (sample SAMEA3879603, study PRJEB24766) | human gut metagenome | biome: human-associated habitat; feature: feces | place: USA | collected 1985/1987 | reverse complement strand
TTTAACTTCGATAATGTACGCATTACAGACCCTGAAGGACATACCGGTCTGATCAATGGAGCTCTTAACCATACTAAATTGAAGAATTTGACCTATAATTTCCGCTTCAATACAAACAGGATGTTAGTCTATTATACAGAGAAGGAAACTCCTGAATTTCCCTTCTATGGCAAGATATATACTACAGGCGATGTATTATTGCGTGGAGGAAATAATATGCTGACCGTAGACGGAACATTACGTACCGATCCGGGAACCAAATTTACGTATGTCACGGCAACTGCCGCCGAAGCAATCAACACACAATTCATTACGTTTGTCGACAAGACTCCTCGCCGGCAGCAAGAAAATATCCAGACCGAGCTGTATCATCATCTTAATAAAACAGAAGAAGATGAAGAAGAAGATACGCCGACTGATACACATATCAACCTTCAGATAGAAGCTACTCCAGCTGCAACCATGCGTATCGTCATGGACCCGGTAGCCAGAGATAATATCTCAGCAAACGGAACCGGTAATCTTCGTATCAATTATTATAATAAAGGAGATTTCCAGATCTTCGGAAATTATAACATAGAGGAAGGTATCTACAAGATGAGCATGCAGAATGTTATCCATAAAGATTTCGTACTGCAATCGGGAGGTTCTGTTTCATTCAACGGTAATCCGAGAGAAGCCAATCTGGATGTGCAAGCTGTATATACCGTCAACTCTGCTTCACTGAATGACTTAGTGGCCGATGCTTCCAATACAAAAGGAACTGTAAAGGTCAACTGCCTGCTGAATCTGAAGGGTAACCTGACAGCTCCGACACTGAAGTTTGACCTTGATCTGCCCACCGTCAGCGACGAAGACCGTGAACTGGTACGAAGTCTGACAAGTACGGAAGAACAAATGAATACTCAGATTATTTATCTGCTGAGTATCGGCAAGTTCTATACGTATGACTATGCCAATAATGCCAACCAGTCGGATGCAACCAGTTCGCTAGCTTTCAGTACACTCTCGGGACAGCTGAACAATATGCTCTCACAAGTTATCGACAGTCAGAACTGGAACCTAGGAACAAACTTAAGTACGGGCGACAAAGGCTGGACTGATGTGGAAGCAGAAGCCATACTTTCAGGAAGGTTGCTCAACAACCGTCTGATTATAAACGGTAACTTCGGCTACCGGGATAATCCGATGCGTAACACCAACTTTGTAGGTGATTTTGAAGCAATGTGGCTGCTGACCAAGAATGGAGATTTCCGTCTGAAAGGATATAATCAGACAAACGACAGATATTTCACCAAATCGACCTTGACAACACAAGGCATCGGTTTGATGTACAAAAAAGACTTTACCAACTGGCGTGAGCTTTTCGACTGGCTTTTATTGAAGCGAAGAAGCAAACGCAGCAGTCAATGATAAATCAAAAAACACAACATTATAAAAACAAACTATCACATTATGGAAAAGAACTACTTCTTGCCTGCCGAATGGCATCCGCAAAGTTATATCCAACTGACGTGGCCACATAGCGAAACCGACTGGAACTATATGCTGGACGACGTAGAAGCATGTTTTCTCAATCTGGTACGTGAAATAGCTTCCCGCCAGCCTCTTCTGCTGGTAGCCCCCGAATATCCCGAGATACTGAAAGGCCTCGACTGCAAGGATAATATACATTATATTTCATGTCCGACAAACGATACATGGTCGCGCGACCATGGATTCATCACCTTGTTGCAGAATGACGGTACTCCCCTATTGCTGGATTTCTGTTTCAACGGCTGGGGCATGAAATTTGCCGCCTGCAAAGACAACCTCATCAACAGCCGCCTGTTCAAAACCGGCGTGCTCAACGGCGACCATATCAACTGCCGTAACTTCGTACTGGAAGGCGGTTCCATTGAAAGCGACGGAGAAGGTACCCTGCTGACCACCTCGCCCTGTCTGCTGGCCCCCAACCGCAACGACACACTCTCAAGAAAGGACATCGAAGCCTATCTGACGGACCGCTTCAACCTGCGGCAGGTGCTCTGGCTGGACTACGGCTACCTCGCCGGTGACGACACCGACAGCCACGTAGATACCTTGGCTCGTCTCTGTCCCGACCATACCATCACCTACGTGCAGTGTCTGGACAAGGATGACGAGCACTACGGCGCCCTCCGTTCCATGGAAGACCAGCTCAAGAGCTTCCGTACCCTCGACGGAGACCCTTACCGTCTGCTTCCGTTACCGATGCCCGAGGCCATCTACGACGAAAACGGCGAACGTCTTCCGGCTACTTACGCCAACTTCCTGATTATGAACGAGGCGATACTTTATCCTACCTACGACCAGCCGGAACACGATTCCCGTGCCGCCCAGGTACTGGCTGAAGCCTTTCCCGGACGTGAAATCGTAGGCGTGGACTGTCGTGCCCTCATTAAGCAACACGGGTCCCTACACTGTGTCACCATGCAATATCCTGAATCTGTAAAAAACAACATAGAATCATGAAACGAACCATCCGTGTCGGCCTCGTACAGCAATCCTGTACCCCCGACCTCAAACTGAATCTTGAGAAACTGCACCGCAACATTGCCTCCGTGGCACAAGCCGGTGCACAACTGGTAGTGCTCCAGGAACTTCATAACACCCCTTATTTCTGCCAGACAGAAGACACCAACTTGTTCGATCTGGCAGAACCTATCCCCGGTCCTTCCACCGGCTTTTACAGTGAGATAGCTGCCGCCTACCATATTGTACTGGTCACCTCCCTGTTCGAACGCCGCGCCGCCGGACTGTATCACAACACCGCCGTGGTATTCGACGCAGACGGAAGCATTGCCGGAAGGTACCGCAAAATGCACATTCCCGACGACCCTGCTTATTATGAAAAGTTCTACTTCACCCCTGGCGACCTAGGCTTCGAACCCATCGAGACCTCTCTCGGCAAACTGGGCGTGCAAGTATGCTGGGACCAGTGGTATCCCGAAGGAGCCCGCATTATGGCTCTGAAAGGCGCCGAACTCCTGATTTATCCCACAGCCATAGGTTGGGAAAGCAGTGATACCCAAGAAGAGAAGATGCGCCAGCTCGGTGCATGGGTCACCGTACAGCGCGGCCATGCCGTAGCCAACGGACTGCCCGTCATCGCCGTGAACCGTGTAGGGCTGGAACCTGACCCATCCGGACAGACCAACGGCATCCAGTTCTGGGGCAACAGTTTCGTAGCCGGTCCACAAGGTGAAATTATCGCCCAGGCCAGCAACCTGAAAGAAGAAAACATGGTGGTAGAAATCGATATGGACCGCAGCGAGAACGTACGCCGCTGGTGGCCCTTCCTGCGCGACCGTCGCATTGACGAATTCGAGCAGCTTACCCGCCGCTTTATCGATTGATAATCAGTCTTCATAATATAAAAGAAAAGAGCCATTACCAGAAAGGCAGTGGCTCTTTTCTTTTTATCTTGATTTTCTCTTTCTTATCGTCTTTCCCAAAAACTTGGAGTCAGCAACAGTAGTACCCCGAACAGCTCCAGACGTCCAATCAGCATCATGAACGACAACAGCCATTTTGCCATATCCGGCAGCGCGCTCCAAGAGAAAGCAGGACCGAAAGCACCCAATCCCGGTCCCACATTACCAAGACTCGACACAGCCAGACTAAAAGATTCTTCCAACCCGATACCCATACACATCAGCAATAGCCAGCAAACGAAGATGCAGAAAAAATAAAACAGCACAAAAGTCATCACCGTAGCAATGGTCCGTTGGGAGGCTGCCACCCGATTCAATTTCACCGGCAACACCGCACGCGGATGCATCAGCCGGTGAAATTCATTCTTCACGTTACGCAACACCACCAGCAAACGCACAATCTTGATACCTCCGGCCGTAGACCCGGCACATCCACCTGCCACCATGGTATACATCAGCAGCATCCACGTGAACGATGCCCATAGGCTATAGTCATCCGTGGCAAATCCGCACGAGGTATGAATGGACGCCACCTGGAAGAGCGATTTGCGGAAGGCCTCCTCCAGCCCGTAATGGTTGTGCCAATAGAGCGACCCCGTAATCAGCAGGGTCACCGCCCCAATGGAGATGAGGTACAGCCGGAACTCCTCGTCCTTGAACAAATGTTTGACGCGTCCCGTCATGCACATGAAGTACAGCGAGAAATTCACACCCGAAAGTACCATGAAAATAGCGATTACATATTCTATAAAAGGCGAATTCCAATACGCCACACTAGCTTGTTTGGTGGAATACCCTCCGGTAGCCGTCGTGGAGAACGCATGACATACGGCATCAAATAAATCCATCCCCCCCACCAGCAGCAGCACCGTTTCCACGACCGTAAGAATCAGGTACACCGTCCACAACCATTTAGCCATGATACTGATTTTCGGATGAATCTTGTCGTGCGTCACACCCGTAGCCTCTGCCGAGAAAAGCACCTGATTCCCCACCCCGAAGATGGGCAAGACTGCAATCGTGAAGAACACGATTCCCAAGCCCCCAATCCACTGCGAGAAACTCCGCCAGAACAACATACCGTGTGAAAGCGACTCAATATCGTCCAGAATGGTCGCCCCTGTAGTGGTAAAACCAGACATTGTTTCAAAAAAGGCATCCGTCACCGAAGGAATACTTCCGCTGATGTAAAAAGGCAACATACCAAAACCCGTGAAAAGCAGCCAAGTAAACGCCACGATGCAATATCCGTCACGCCGTGTCACCCGGTTTTCGGCTCCTTTACCGAGCAGCAACAAAAGACTTCCCACGGCTACATTGATGATTGTCGTGTAAATAAAATAAATGTAATCTGCCTCTCCATAGCACAGGGATACCCCCGCACAAACCAGAAACATCACCGCTTCCATGAAAAGCAAGACCCCCAAAATGCGGAAAATCATCCTCCTGTTTATCAGGCTATTTCCCCTGTTGGCCGTCACATTGACCGCTGTCGATATAAAATCTTCCATGTATTTCTATGTGTTTACCTTGCAAACTTACGGAAAATCTCCGGAATAACCTTGTGAAACGAAAGAAATGAAACAAAATGGACTTATATCAAATATACTGCAAGGATATAAAGTTATTTTACCCTCATCACTTATTACCTTGTCAATATTGTTTAACACGATATGAAATTTGACAGAAGTATTTATAAGATTCGCTGGATATTGAGCATATCCTTACATTTTTATCAAGATAAACAGGTTTAAACATACAACTGCACAGACTTAACATTACAAACAAGAACTGTTTCTTTTTATTTGTCACCTATTGAAAACACCAGTACACCTGCCGTAGGGATTTCTGCACTACCCACCAGAATGCGACTACCTTGCGGTACCTTAAACCTATAAGGACAATCTGAATAATTCAACACGATACCCATTCCATTGCGATATTCTAATGTCACTCCATAAGGCAAATCCATACACGGAATACCTAGCCTTGCATATAACTTTTTCAGAATTTCTTTTTCCATTTGTCCGTCTTTGCTATCTACACCTACATACGTAATGGTTCCTTTTCCCATTTTTTTAAAGGTCACAGCCGCTTTCCCTTCATAAAACTCACGACTATAGGTACACCACACTTGTGCCTCTGCATCCGGTTTTAAGATTTCGCCCCAGCTATTCCATGTGTATTCTTTTCCATCCATCTGCAAAACACCTGGGTCTGCCGGGAGAAGCAGGTCGAAGAATTCTATTTCATTACCCGTCAACGGAGTCAATGCAGAGCCAAAAGGTGCTTCCGGCAAACGTCCGCAGCGGTCTTTCTGTGCGGTACGACATGTCACCACTAAATTTCCTCCATTTTCTACATACGATATCCATTTATCTACCAACATCCTGTCGGCCATCTGATAAGCAGGCACAATCACCACCGGATAATCTGACAGGCTGACTTTCTCTGTAATGAAATCGACCGGTGCGCCAAAGGACTTCAGAGTGCGGTAATATTTCTCGATATGACCAAGTGTGTTCCACAAATAAGTCTGTTTCTGGCGTTCGATGCTCCAGCTGTTTTCTGGATTGAAAAGAATGGCAGTTTTCCGAGCCACGTATTCCTTCGGCTGTTTGTTGCGAGGTTGTACCGAATGACGAAGCATCTTTATTTCCTGCATAAACTGCTCGTACTCCCGACCGCCAGGAGTTACGGTCACTCCGTCTGTTCCGACAATGCCATAATGATACTGTTCCGTTCCGTACAACGGCTGACGGAAACGATAAGTACACACAAAGTCACTTCCACCTGCAAAAACACTCCATAACCATAAGCGTACTGCACCAGGAAGCGGCTGAGGATTGATACCGCCCCAGTTTACCTGCCCCGGCTGCAACTCCATCACACCATATACGCCTTTTACCGGACGGAAAAAATCATTCGCCCATGCAATGCGCAATGGATTGCCTACCCGGTATCCTCGACGTCCGATTCCTTCATTATCACCATATACCATGTAACGCGTATAACTTACGAAATCTAAATCAGGACTACCACCGATGTGTCCTTCCTCATAATTCGGAATATAATTGGTAGTTACCCACTGATTTCGTGCATATTTTTTAATAAGTAGACACTGTTCATTCAAGAAATCGTTTGTCTGACTCGCAGCAAAACGACGGTAATCAAGAATTTGATGATGATTCATAAAAACTTGAGCTGTCTTCGGCAAAGTAATCTCATCAAACGAAGAATACACTTGACTCCAGAAATTAGTTCCCCAAGCCTGATTCAGTCGAGAAATCGAATTATATTTATTCTGAAGATAAGTACGAAAACCTTCTTCAGCCGTTGGACTATAATCAAACTGGACAGCCGGTTCATTGTCAAGCTGCCATCCTACCACGCGTGCATCATGTCCATATCGTCTGGCTAACTGCTCAATCATCCGGAAAGCCAATTTCCGATACAAGGGCGAAGCAAAGGAAGCATGCTGGCGAGCACCATGATCCAACACTGTCCCATTTTCCTGACAAAGCAAAATTTCCGGATATTTCCGGCTGAGCCACACTGGAGGTGTAGCCGTGGAAGTGCATAATACGACTTTCAAATCGTACTGTGCAGCCAGCCCAATGGCCTTGTCGAGCCAAGTAAAATCAAAGCATCCTTCTTCTGGCTCCAATTGTGCCCAGGCGAATTCAGCAAAATGAGTAAACTCAAAACCCAACTCATGCATACGCTTGAAATCACGTTCCCACTGCGATTCATCCCAATGCTCAGGATAATAATATACTCCGGTCTGTATCAAATCACTCTCTTTAAACCAAGATGCCTGAACAGATGTCCCAGCCAATAAGCAAAGACCTAATATAACACTTAAACGTCTGAATTTCATTTTCATCTTTTTGTTCACTTGGATGGTATTCATTATTTTTCGATAGGCTTCGTACAGAATGGCAATACCGGAAGACCGGCTTCCGTGCGTAAGCTGCCGATGGTTGCCTCATCAAAGCAATAGGAAACCTGATAAGGAGGAGTACTCTGCTTTCTTACAGGTAGCACGATTTGTTTCCCTTTAATTTTTGCCTTCACGGTAAGTGTGTCCCCTTTTCCATCCGTCAACACCAATCCCGTAATGTTGGGAGCAGTCGACCGCAAAAAAGAAAAATTTCCTTCAAGATTTACTACAACCTTTCCTCTCTGAAGTTCAGCAGATGCTAAGTGCGGGCTCTCATAAGCATTAGTAAACTGTCCATAAACTTTATCCATAGCCAAACAAGCCAAACGTTCCCCGATAGCCCGCTTGTTACGCGGATGAATGTCCTTCACATTCTCTACCAAATCAGAGATATTAATCATGGCAGTACTCTTTACCAGACTCAGCATGAGCTCCTGCTGTTCACGCAGCAAAGCCGGTGTGTTGTTTTTCGCTCCGTACGTATGAGGCGCAATCTGCACGTAATAGAACGGGAAGTCCCATCCGAAATCTTTTCGCCAAGCCTCCACCATTTTAGATACCAGACGGGCATACGAGGGTGCGTTTTCCTGATTGCTTTCTCCCTGATACCAAATGCATCCGGCAATCTGGTAAGGCACCAGCGGATGAATCATCTGATTGTACAATACACCCGGCTTTATCGGCCACCAAGGATAGTCTTTCAATTTATTCTTTGAAAGTATCTTGTCTTTTTCCACGATTTCGGCCGGTGTCCACACTTCAGCCGGTGTTCCTCCCCAGGCAGAGACTAGAATGCCTACGGGCACTTTCAGGTGTTCAGTCAGGTAGCGGGCAAAGAAGTAGGCAGTAGCACTGGTCTTGCGCATACTTTCAGGAGTAGCCACCTCCCACTTCGTACGGCAATCTGTCTGAGGGGTATCGGCTCCCTGCTTTGGATTATGAAAGATACGCACAGAAGGACAAGCAGCCTGTTTCACCTCTTGCTCACCGTTCATGATTCCCATATCAGCCGACCATTCCATATTCGACTGTCCGCTGCACAGCCAGACTTCACCCAGCATCACATCCGACACTTTCCAACTGTCATTCCATCCCTTTACTTCAAGCGTATACGGACCTCCGGCACACCCGGTCGGTACTTCCGCTTTCCAGCGTCCCTGATTATCAACTACCGCACGCACCGTATCTCCCGGACTCCATTCGGAAAGAATCATCAGGGTTTCAGACGGATTTCCCCATCCCCACACGGCTACCTTACTGTTTTGCTGTAATACCATGCCATCAGAAAAGACCGATGGAAGTTGGATTTGTGCCTTAACTTCTATTCCCAACGTCAGGGCCAACAACCCTAGAACAAAATAATTTGTGTTTTTCATCGTCTTATGTATTCATGTGAAAATACCTGCAAACAAAAGTAGAAGAACTCTCCCATACTTACAGGAAAAAAATGATATTTCTACAGTGATTTTTGATTTTCAGTGGAAGACAAAATACTTAAATCCTTCACATCAACTTCAGAAGAAGGATTAAACTGGTCACTACACATGTATTTCTTTAAGCTGTAGAGCAACTGACGGGCCTCTGTACGTTTGTCCATGTCCTGCCAGAAATCAATTCCTGACACAAGCAACTTACCTTTACCCATCTTAACCTCAAATAACAAAGCCAATGGACGGTTGGTAAACCAGTCGTCAATAACTCGTACTATCGGTCGCAAATCCTTATCAATCTTCGCGATTTCAATAGCTCCAGAATGACTCATGGCATCCCACCACTGATAATCACTATAAAACTCTGTAGGAAACTCTGAAAGTGCCGGATGAGTCGGATTACACAAGATACCCAACGTGTGAGGTGCCTGTCCCAGCGTCCAAGCTGTGTTCCAAAAGATACTGGAGAAACCTATCGCCACTTCGCCTCCTGCTTCGGCAGGCAAGGAACCTTTCCGCAAAGAGAGCAATACGTTACCGCCTTCTTGAAGACGTTGCAAGGCTTTTGCATCCAGACAATCCGTCATCAGCAGCTGTGTTTCATCGGCAACTTCCTGCACCGCGACAGGATATACCCAGATGTGCCAGCTGTTGGCATAATCTCCCAATGTAGCTTCCAGTGTCAGGCATGAAGGAACGTCCACCTTATCCAATGGAACCTCCAGTTCTCCCAGCGGAATACAGTTGCCGATACCTACCGGCCGATGTGCCAGCTTGCCCGAAGCGATTGTCTTTCCTTCTTTTGTTTTCAGGGTCCAGGCAGTAGAAGTCACCTCCAGCGGAGCGGATCCGAAATGCGCCACTTCCAGACTTCCTTTCACCGTTTCCTGGTTGGTGTAAATCAGTTTCGGCAAACGCAGCAATGGCACCGTGCTGTTACAGAAACGACGGTATTCTTCCGGACGGATGTAGCCTTTCTCTTCCCAAAACGCATCAAGCACTCCTACCAGCGCCGTACCCTGCCCCGGAAAATCAGACAAGCCCAACAACTGGAATCCACCGCAATCTTTTGTACGCAAGGCGGCTTCAATATCGGCCTTATAACACAAAGCCTGCAATTTTCCGGAGGCCAACAGGAAACTATCTGCCAAATGAGCCATGCCGTTTTCGGCCAGTGTTTCCTGGAATATCTCAAAGTTGCGCGGACGCATCACCCCATCGTACTTAGCCATTTCCTTGAAGTTGGGATACACACACCACTGTCCGATTTCGTGGCTCACCATCGGCTGCTGGAAACGTCCGATGTATTCTGACCAGTCATAGTCGGTACGCGGAGCCTGTGCGTTAATGATACTCTTTACTCCTTGTCCCCATGCCTGAATACGAGGGTTGGAATCGCTCAAGAAGTCGTTAACCGGCAAATTGGGCCATCCGGCACCTGAGCAGTACAGACGGCGGGCATCGCGTTCTTTCCAGGTAGTAACGAAATTAGTCAGATAAGCATGGCTTCCCACTCCCGCAGGCTCGTTGCCGTACATCATCATGCAGAAAGATGGGTGGTTGCCAAACTCACGCACAATACGTTCACTTTCTTCCCAGATAAAGCGGTCCAAATCGTGTCCGTCACCAATGGTGGTCGACTGGTTAGCCCAGGAAGAACATTCTATTTCCAGATACATACCCATCTCATCGGCAGCCACAAAAGCAGCTTCGGGCGGACACCAAGAATGAAAACGCACATGATTTAACCCATGTGCCTTAATAACACCATAATTTTTCTTCCATGATTCCACATCCGTAGGAGGGAAACCCGTCTTCGGGAATACGGCACAATCCAACGTACCACGCAGGAACAAACGACGGTCGTTAATAGTCAGTTTACCGTCCACCACCTTCACATCACGGAAACCAAAACGTTCCGTATAAACATCCGTTTCACCGCTCTCTGCATCCTTCACACTCAGCTTCAAATCATATAAGGATGGAGAAAACTCATCCCAGCACTTAATATCTCCCTTCATGGCCAGCGACATCACCACCTGATTCTCGCCCGGCTTCAAGGTAGACTGTTGCTGTACTTTTTCATTGCCTACCGTCATTTCGAGCACCACATTCGTTTCTTTCTCATAACGGTTCATCAAGGAAGCTGACACACTGACTTTCTTAGCCAGACGGTCTGGCATAATCTTGACGGAAGACACGTTCACTTCCGGCTTTACCTCCAAGAACATGTCGCCCACTACCCCGTTCCAGTTTCCTTGCGTATGGTCGGAGATACTATGTGAGTTCTCCCCCGGATCAATGTTCTTCACCCGGTTGTCCACACAAAGCATCAGCACATGCTTCCCTGCTGAAAGCTTGCCTGTCAGATCATAGCGGTGAGGAGCGCCCAGGGCATTCCGCATACCGATTTCCTTTCCGTCTACATACAAACGGCTCTCCCAGTGGCAGCGTTCCAGAAAGAGAGAAATATCCTTTCCTTCCCAACTGTCTGGAATCACCACTTCTTTCTGATACCACGCCTTACCTTTGTAATATTTTACCGGTTGAAGCCAGAAAGGCACCTTGACATTTCCCGTCTCACGGTATTTGGCATACGAAGGTTTCAGGAAAAAAGAAGAATCTACAATACCACCTGTCCAGTCGGTCCCGATTGCAATGTCTTCTCCATAACCGTTGGAAGCCATTGAGCCCGGCAGTTCAATCATCCGACTCCAGTCCATACTGTCCGTAGAGAAGGTCCACGAACCGGACAAGTCAATTTTATCAGTCTGCTGACTACAAGAAAAACAAAGCAAAGAAAATGAGAGTAATACTGCTGCTTTCATATTATTAAATTTTGAGTTTACAAACTTTTGTTTTGGTAAAAATAAGCACAACTTTCCATCCTAATAATGTAATATTTTTCTGGAAAGATGTAATATTTTACTATTTCCCTCAACATACACCCTAACAAAAAAAGAAATCTTCTTACAAAATCAGTTTAGAAATCCAAATAAATACCTACTTTTGCCCTCAAATAAATTATGCTATGGAAAAGAAAAAAGACGGCTTTCCCAATGAGAAAGCCATTGTCATTCCTCAGGAGAATCTATTAAGAATCAAAGAAAACCCTATGACGCGTCTGCTACATCCCACAGATGTAGGCTACTATCCTCATGCCGAAGGTCACTACCGGGAACGTGCAGAAGGAAGCCCGCAGCACATTCTGATTTACTGCCACGAAGGAGAAGGATGGTACAACATAGGGAAAGGGAAATGTACGGTAAAAAAGAACGATTTTTTTATCATCGAAGCCGGTACACCGCACGTATATGCTGCCTCTACCAGCCATCCGTGGAGCATTTACTGGATTCATTTTACCGGTGAACAAAGCCACCTGTTTTCCGAGCTGTTCAACCGTACCATCTACATTGACGATTCGCCTACGGCCCGTTTCAACGATCGCATCCAGTTGTTCAATGAGATTTTAGTGAACCTTGAAATGGGATACAGCATTGAAAACTTAGAGTACATCACGCTCTGCCTATGGTATCTGCTCGGCTCCTTCCGATACATTCCTCAGTTCCGCGAAATCAACAAGCCCAAAACACAAGATACCATACAGAAAGTCATCAATTACATGAAGGCTAATCTGGACAAACAACTGACACTGGAAGACATGGCCGAAAGCGTGAACTACTCACCTACTTATCTGAGTACACTCTTTACACAAAAATCGGGTATGTCTCCCATCAACTATTTCAATCAGTTGAAGATTCAGAAGGCATGCCAGCTCTTGGACTTTACCGACAAAAAAGCAAAAGAAATAGCTTTTGAACTGGCCTTTAATGATCCGTATTATTTTTCAAAAGTATTCACTAAATACATGCACATGTCACCTAAAGAGTATCGTATGAAGAAAAAGGGATGAGAAAAACTCATCCCTTTTTCTTCATACGATACTCACAAAACAGCTATTCCAATAATAGGAAGCTGAGAATCAACCTATACATGAAATTATTACTTCTTATAATTCGGGTTAGTCTTCGGCATTTTTGCACCACAAGCTTTCCGCCAATCATGTAGACGCTTAAGCAAATCTGCTGCTACTTCAGGTTTTTCCTTACTTAAGTCATGCGTTTCTGATATATCAGTCCTCAAGTTATACAACTCCACGTGATTGTCTTCATAGAACTCTATTAATTTATAATCTCCCATGCGGATAGCCCCACCCGGAGTGTCACCTTTACCACCATAGTGAGGATAATGCCAGAAAATAGGACCTCTATCAAAAGTTCTATCACCTTTCAAGAACGGAACAAGACTTACTCCATCCACATGCTGCTCCGGCTTCAAAGGCAAACCAGCCAGTTCCAATATAGTAGGATAAAAGTCAACACCAATTACTGGATTATGGCATACACTTCCCGCCTCTACTACTTTGGGATATTTTATCAGAAAAGGTTCACGAATACCACCCTCATAAAGCCATCCCTTACCTGCACGCAACGGGAAATTACAAGTAGGAGATCCTTCAGCTGTTGACAAACCACCATTATCAGAGAGAAGGCATACTATGGTATTCTTATCCAGACCTTTCTTTTTCAATGCATCCAACACACGGCCTATATTCTCATCCATTGAGTATATCAACGCAGCATACTCTGCATCGCTCTGAACAACACGCTCTTTCCAATGCCAAGCTTTATGATCCGCATTTTTATACCAATCCAAATCTTTAGTAAAAGGCTGTATCTCATCAAGACGCATTTTATGAGCCTTCTTCTTGAAATATTCCACATATTCTGGCTTTGCCTCTATTGGAGTGTGTACAGCATAAAAAGCCAAATACATAAAGAAAGGCTTTGATTTAGATGCATCTATCAGCTTTATAGCTTCATCCCCCAAACGATCTGTCAGATATTCGCCATCCGGCCCGTCCGAAAGATAAGGATTTCTATATGGAGAGAAATAAGCACCTTTCCCCCCCTGCGATCTTTTTATTCCATTAGGAGACCCTTTCAACCAACCACCAATATTCACATCAAACCCCTGATATTGAGGATAATATAATGAATCTTCCGCACAATGCCATTTACCAATATGATATGTAGAATATCCATTTTCTTTCATTGCTTCAGGAATTATGACTTCTTCCAAGGGCATGTTCAGTGGCATTTCAGGAGCTATCATCTTGTATTTACTCAATTCCTCTGAAGTACGTCCATATTGATAACCTGGAATCCAATCTGTAATACCATTTCTTGCAGGATATTTACCTGTAAGTACACTCACCCGCGTTGGAGAACTTATAGATGCTGGAGCATAACCATTAGTAAAGACCATCCCTTCAGATGCAAGACGATCAATATTAGGAGTTTCATAAAACTTACTACCGTTATACCCCACATCTGCCCATCCGTAATCATCTATCATTATGAACAGCACATTGGGCTTCTGCTCTGCACCTTTTGCGAAAGCACTTGCTGCAATTCCCAAAAGCATCATTGATGTTTTAAATCTTTGAATCATAAATCATTTCTTATTTAAGGTTTTAATATATTGCCTAAACTTCCATGCAATCTGCGGATATGCAAAATTCACATTCCGTATCTCAGACGGGTCTTCCTCTAAATTATAAAGTTCAGCCTGTACACCCGGTTTTCCCGGAATAAACTTCCATTTTCCCATTCTCAGTGACAAATCACCACCGTTATTCTGGGTACATATAAACTGACGATACAATCCTGCATTTTCCTTTATAAAAAGCTCTGAAGCATCTTCAGTATCAACCATATTATTTTTATCAAGTTTATGACCTATCAAAGAAGGTATGGTAGCCATCAAATCCATATAACAGAAAGGTTGTTCCTGTAAAAAAGGCTCTTTTATCCTATCCGGCCACGAAAAAATAAACGGAACTTTTGTTCCTCCTTCATGCAATGAATATTTCTCTCCACGAAGATTTCCATAAGGATTATGACCGTTAATATTCTCCAAAGCACCATCATCATAACCTTCCTTAATCATTGGAGCGTTATCACTTGATACTATAATAATAGTGTTATCATACAACCCTTCATTTTTAAGACACTGAATAACTCTTCCTACACAATAATCAAACTCCTCTATCACGTCACCATAAATACCAGCTTTTGATTTTCCTCTGAACTGCCTTGAAGGGACTCTGGGTTCATGAGCATTCTGAGGTGCATAATACAAAAAGAAAGGCTTCTTTTTATTCTCCTTTATATATTCTATTGCCTTATTACATAAATCTTCCGCCATTGTTTCATCATTCCACAATGCGGACTTTCCTCCCGTCATCCAGCCGATTCTCCCAATACCGTTGATTATTGTATTATTATGTCCTAAATGATGTTTCAAGACCAGTTTCTCTGGATTCTCTTTTCCCGTAGGCCAATCTCCAACTTTCTTTTTATATGATACCTGAATAGGATCATTAGAATCAAGCCCCACAACTTTGTCCTGCTCAATAAATACACAGGGAACCCTATCGTTAGTACCTGGAAAATAATAACAATAATCAAATCCTACAGCAAGAGGTCCGGCTTTAATACTGCTATTGAAATCCACAGGAGTACCTTTCTCTCCAACTCCAAGATGCCATTTACCGACAATAGCCGTATTATACCCCAGTCTTTTCATGATCTTAGGCCATGTAATATTGTCTTGCGATATGCTCAGAGGAGCATCTGCTGGCAATATACCCACATTTTTTCTCCATGCATATTCTCCTGTCAGCATGGCATATCTTGAAGGAGATGAAGTGGAGGCCGGAGAATACGCATTTGTGAAGCGTACTCCATTTGCTGCAAGGTTGTCAAGATTAGGAGTTGAAATTTTCCTGGCTCCATAACAGCTAAGATCTTGATATCCTATATCATCGGCCAATATACATATAACATTAGGCTTTTTCTGAGCATTAGAGGACAATGCCCCTAATGCCAGAAATGATAAAGCAAGTATTCTTCTCATACGCTCAAGAAGTTTACATCTATTCTTATTGCAAAGACTCTGTCAAATTAACTGTAAAGATATACAATGATTTTGCTCCCAAAGCAAACTGGAACTTAGAAGAAGTAGTAGGAACTAAAGTAAACTCCTCACCAGATTTAGGCAAGTCACCATTCCATTCTTTCACAGATATTTGACCATCAATTATCTTATTTTCTAAGTCATAAGTAACCACTTTACTATCTGTAGACGTATTTAATACAGCAATCATCAACATCTTATCTTTTACAAATGAAGTGGTTGTAATTTCCGGAATTGAAATAGACACGACAGACTCAATATAATTACCATCATTTACCCCATTTACCACCGTCTTAAATATTTCATATTTAGCAGATTTTGTATGAGACCCAGGTGTTGATCCTACCCAAAGTTTAGAATGGTCTTTTCCATTTGCCGGTCCAAAAAACAACCAACCACTCATACCGGTAAAACCAGCTCGGAAGTATTCAAAGAAACTGTCAGCAGTGAGTACCTCATCCTCAGTCGCAATACCAACCCAGTCATGTAATTCGGTATTCCATGCCGGTTTATCCATCTGCGTTGCGAGATTTACGAACTGTTTTAAAGTTCCACCTTGATTACCTGTATTATGAACAGCAGCTATACCAAATGCATCTTTTTCATCGTCCGTAACTGTTTTCATCCAGTTTATACCTCCTTGAACGCTCCATGAAGAAGGGGCTATCAAAGTAGGCATCTTAACTCCAGCATTCAGTTTTGCCGGCAAATTGTCATATACATATTTGTATATATCAGGAGTAGTTCTTGTTTCGGTTTCATTCGTTAAATCCATATACTCAAAATCGAAACCATTATCATGCATAAAATTAAGATAATCAGCAAAATAAGAAACAAGCTTATCTTTATCGTATTTATCATACACATAGTTCGGTACTACCGTACCATCTGGCATGGTTTTATTTCCAGACTGTTTAAAATTGCAAGCCCACAAAGGTACACTTGACCAAGGAGTATTATCCACGTGTCCAAAAAGCTCAACTCTTTCTTCTTCTGTATAAGAGTTAAACAAAGGACGAGGTGTTGCGAAAAACAACAAATCTGGTCTCACAGCCTTAAAAGCTCTCATCATGTTCAACTGAATATCATACACTTCAGGCTTTTTTATCCCTTCTTCAAGTTCATATCCACAATCTATAGCCACACGAGCAAACTTCACATTAATATCACCTACAGAAAGCTGAGCCAATTCATCACGCAGATTATCCCTCCAATACCATAGACGTTCTGCATCCAAACCTATATAGATTTTCTGTTTGACATTATCAGTAATTGTCACGGTCTGAGCCGGATCAACAAATACCGGTTCTGAATATTGCAAATCATTCAAATTAATTGTTACATTTTCACCTGCCCCATATTTCACTGTACCATCCTGCATCAATTCTTGTATATAATGCTCATTCAAAGAAGTCACTATTACACATGAAATATTTCTATTTACATTCTCAGCCTTAGGAAGAGACATCAAATTAATCTTCAAACCATCCCAGTCTGTTAATCCAACTAAACTGACAACAGATTTTGAATATACAGAAGCATTACCTGCAGACTCATCTGTCACATTAAATTCCAATTCTACCGGTAGTCCCTTGACTTCTCCTCCCGGTTTCACAATATCCAGGCTGACAACAGACAATTTATTATTCAAAGTAACCACCTTATCATCTTCAAATGTGAAATCAGCCTCAAATCTTCCCATGCTTGTCAGATGTTCAACCGAACCCGAACCATTTTGTTCACATTTCAAGACTCCTACAGAAGAATCATAAACAGGCGACTCCATAGCAGGAAAAACAGCTGTAAACTCATCTTCCGGATTAACCGTCTGCTTAGCATCTACACTAAACGTATAGACTCCTTCGTCAGAAGAAACAAAAAGCAGATCGGCAACTTTATTCCCCCCTTTCTTATAAAGTGAAAGTTTAT
>OHPH01000622.1_pt1 | contig 17851 bp, 15 predicted proteins | sample 1577681 | NCBI WGS metagenome assembly OHPH01 (sample SAMEA3879603, study PRJEB24766) | human gut metagenome | biome: human-associated habitat; feature: feces | place: USA | collected 1985/1987 | reverse complement strand
GGTCATCGCACGCGTGGAGGAAACCATCGAAACGCAGCAGTTTGAGGGAGCGTGCGTTGGAGCTTTCAATGCGAATATCATTGCCCGAAAGTTAGGGCTTGTTGACAAGCAGGAGGTGGACCATACGAATGCAGGAAAAGAGTTCAAAGGATTTAATTTTCTACCATATACAGAAGATGCGGAGAAAGTCAAGTAATGGGATATAAGGTCAATATAAAGCAGAGGTTGGCATACAACTACCTTCGGGATGACAAGACGAAGTTCCTGTTGTATGGCGGCGCAGGAGGCGGTGGAAAGTCTTGGCTGGGATGCGAGTGGCTTATGCAGTGCGCCTACTATCTTCCCGGCACACGCTGGTTTGTCGGACGAAACAACCTGAAGGACAGCCGGGAGTCCGTGACCGTTACTTTCAACAAGGTGGCGAAGTTGCACGGATTTACGGCATACAGGACAAACAATGAAGGGATAGCGTTCGACAACGGCAGTGAGATAGTCTACATTGACCTGACCTATTATCCGGTAAAAGACCCGATGTATGAGCGCTTGGGTTCAAAGGAATACACCGGTGGATGGATAGAGGAAGCCGGGGAGGTGCATTACCTCGCCTTTGACGTGCTGAAGACACGTATTGGCCGACACATGAACGATGTGTATGGAATCCTGGGAAAGATACTTATCACCTGCAACCCGAAGAAGAACTGGCTGTACCGTGACTTCTACAAGCCGTGGAAAGAAGGTAATCTCAAGGAACCGTATGCCTTCATCCAGGCGCTGGTGCAGGATAACCCGTGGGCCACAGAAGACTACATCGAGAGTCTCCGGAGTACGAAGGACAGGGTGACGAAAGAGCGTTTGTACTTCGGTAACTGGGAGTATGACAACGACCCGGCAGCGCTATGTGATTATGATGCCATCTGTGACCTGTTCACCAACGAGTTCGTCAAGCCTGTGGGAGATTCTTCCGGCTCCGCTGACCTTGCCATGAAGGGGCGTGACCGATTTGTCGCCGGGCATTGGAAAGGGAATGTATGCTATATTAAGTTGGATCAGGAGTACAGCACCGGGAAATCTATCGAGACAGACCTGAAGCGCATGATGATAGAGTGTTCCATTCCACGCAGCCGGATGATTGCGGACTCTGACGGATTGGGAAGCTATCTTGAAAGCTATCTGAACGGAATCAGGGAGTTCCACGGTGGCAGCCGCCCGATGAACATGGAGTTTGACAACCTGAAATCGGAATGTGGCTTCAAGCTGGCTGAGATGATAAACTCCCGTCTGATTCGTATCGTCTGTACGGAAGCACAGAGGGAACGTATAATCGAGGAGCTCGGTGTGTTGAAGCAGGACCATATCGACTCTGATACGAGAAAGAAAGGGATTATCAGCAAGGAGAAGATGAAGGAGATACTCGGTCATTCTCCGGATTATCTTGACATGCTGATTATGGCGATGTCCTTCAGGATAAAACCTGCAATAAAACGGTTGAAAGCAAAACTTGGAAATATATGACGGTAAAGGAATTGTTGGTAATTGGAAATCTTTCGCACGGTATCGAGGGAGAGCTGGAGAAGCTGCGGAAACCGTGGAAGGTGGGAAAGGTAAGGACACCCGATACGTTGAATGACATCAGTATGGGTGAGCTTATGCAGTTGCAGTCAATCAGTACGGAGACGGAAACGATAATGGTTCCTTGTCGTGTGCTTCTTGGAATGTCGGAGCGTGAGGTGATGAGGGCGGATGCATCCGAGGTCATCGGGTTCTGCTTCTGGGTGGCCCGTGAGGTAAAGCGGATAAACAAGCTGTTCGCTTCCACGTCGGTGCCTCCTACACCGGAGGAGAAGCAGGCTGGGGCGGATGCGCTGAACTTCGGTCCGTTCGGACAGCTCGACTACTATGCGCTGAGAATGGGGATAACGGACCATGAAGCGGTAGAGTATGTTCCGTGGGTGCGGGTGTACAAGTGCCTTGACATGGATTCCAGAAAGATGAAATATGAACGCAGGTTACGTAAAATATTGGAGGGAAAGAAGAAATGACAGTCGAGGAAAAAGTAAGGAAGATCGTGGAACAGATGGGTGTTACCTATCTGTTTGAGAACTGGCAGGCTGCGAATGTCAGGCTTGACAAGATGCAGCTTCCTGCCGTGATGTATGTGCTCCCGGCTTCCGGAAGCCTGAACGTGGGCTTGATGCAGCTGAAGGATTATCCGAACTGCATGATAGCTTTCATGGACAAGACGAAGCATGACTTTTCCGGTGAGGAGAATGATTCGGTTATTGAAGGATGCAAGTCTTTGGCCAAGGAATTTATACTGAGAGTGAACAGAAGCGGAGTATTCGAGCCTGTGCAGGGGGATATTCAGTATTCGGTGTTCTATGACAAGCTGGATGTGAATGTGACTGGGATTGTCATTCAGGTTTCTTTGAAGGAAATAAAAGGACTTGTGATGTGTCCCACAAAAACGGTGAAGGAGATAGTGTATGGAACTTCTGCTGAGGGATAAGGTGATGGAACTGGTGGCCTCCGAGCTGGAAGCGTTGAAGCAGCGCATTATTGAGAACCACAGGAGTGCAGGGCAGGTGGCTTCCGGCAGGACGATAGCCAGTTTGAAGGTCGAGATAACAGAGGATGGAGGCGTTCTGTGGGGCCGTAGCGCATTTGGTACGCTGGAGACCGGACGAAAAGGAGGGAAAGTGCCGGCAGGATTCTGGAAGATAATCCGGCAATGGATGGATGACAAGGGTATCCAGGTAGAGAAGCCTGACTCGTTCGCTTACCTTGTTTCCCGTAAGATTGCGAAAGAAGGTACGCAGCTTTTCCGTAATGGTGGGCGGAGTGATATTTATTCTCCCGAAGTGAAGGATACGGTGGATAGGGTATCGGATGGTATCGGTATTCTGTTCGGGAGTGAAGTGGAACATATAAATCTAAATTTCAATGAGGACGGGAGTATTTGAAACGAATAAGAGCATCACGTATCCTGATGATGTATCTTTCTGCTTTAACCCGATGCTGGTTAGGGTTCAGACAAACAATGCTGTCACATGTACCATATCGGATGGAGGACTGTCGTTTACTGACAAGAGAACTCCGTATGATGGAAGTGTGGAGATGGATGTATCCATGTATGCCCAGGTGTTCTTTAGTCCGGGTGGCATGGATTTGATACTTTCTAAGGAGATAACTGTACAGGTTCAGACATCGGAAGATACGTTCTCCTTTACAACCAGGGTGATATGGGGGGCCATGAATATAGGAGAAGTCTTCAATCAGTCACGTACGGTTACATGGTTTAAGAACTTCCCGTTTACGTTGTCCATGTACATAGCTTCCGGAGCAACCATGAGGAAAAGGTATGACCGGAACAAATACCAGGCTTTTAGTGCTGGCAGCGGCCTTGTGCATCTGAACCCTTCTTCATTGTTCGGAAGCGCAACGAACTTTGGGGTTATACGTCTTGATGAAGAGATACCGGAAAGCACATTCGATTATACTTTCGACAATACGTTCCGTCCGGTTGGTGATGGTGTGATTATTAACCGACTTGTCGTGGATGATTCAGAGTGCGGTGTATATCTTCGTTGGATTGACCGACATGGGTTTTACCAGTACTGGCTGTTCCAGGAGGGGGAATCAGGCAGCGAAGCGGAAGCTGGTGACAAGCTGTATTATTCCTTCTCCGGTGAGAAGTATAGTTATAACGGGGTTTTCAGATACAATGGGAAATCCATGCAGATGACGAAAAAGGCGTGTGCTACACTTGTGGACCAGAAAACCTTCAAGATGCTGCTCACCATTCTTTCGTCTCCATTGGTGGATATGTACATGGATGGTAACTGGGTTCCGGTCAATATTTCCACAAAGAGTGTTACTGGAACCATGCAGTCGTTACAGGATTTTGAGATTGAAATAGAATTCCCAGAAACAATATCTCAGAGCTTATGAGCAGGTATGAACTATACATAGATAACGTGAAAGCTGACATCGTAGATATGGATATTAGCTTGGCGTACAAGAGCAATCTTTTCACTGATTTGAGTAAGATTGTGAGCAATAACAGCTATACAATTAAACTTCCTAAGACGTCGAAGAACATGTCACTGATAGGATGTTCACATATACCATCCTCTTCCAGCAGTTTTCCTTATGTCATTCATGGAGGAAGATTATTGAAGGATGGAGTAGAGATAGTGAGCAATGCTAATGTGGTTCTGGTGAATGTGGAAGAATATATTGAAGTGGCGCTTTCATGGGGGAATATACAGGGCTTTGAGAACATTGTGAACAGTGATAAGACACTGAGAGATATTACTGAGTTGCCTATAAGTGGTGCGTGGAGTTATTGGCGTAAGATGAGAACTCCGAATATGAACCATCCTGTTATTGACTATGGATTCAACGACAGTGAGGAGGGAGTGTGGTATCATCCGGTAATTGCCGTACATGAGCTGATGGAACAGATAGCGATAGATAACGGGACAAGCTTTGAATATGACTTAGAAAAAATATTGTTTGAAATTCGCATACCATTATTGACCAAGAACGGTTCTCCTGAGCAGTCTGAGGAATGCAGTATTACGCTTACCCCGGTAAGCATATCAGGGATGGATAAAGAAATTTTATTTGAGAGTAATAGTGTCAGCAATTATTTCTTTTCTACGATTGGTCTTACCTCTGATGGGAAATCGTTTACTTCATCACTTGTAAATAATTTCGTCAATACAAAATATACTGTTTCTTGGGATTTGACTTGTACAATATCAGGGGATATTCCAGAAGATTTGTCTCTTGAAATGCATATTGGAGATAATGTTCTGCTTTCTGCTTCTCCATATAGCATTAATGGTGATAAGGTTTCTTTCAGTTTGGATGGGACTACTGAACTTGTGGGACAGTATGGTAAGGTTGCAGGAGATATAAAGTTCATACTGAACGGGCTTCAAACGGAGAATGTAATATCTGAGTATTCCGGAGATTTAACTATATCTCCAGATTCAGAAGTTACGGCAATGGGTGGCGATGGATATAATAACAGGTATTATCATATCCCTAACCTTCCTGAAATAAAGCAGATTGATTTTCTGAAAGCGATTACTGCTATGTTAGGCTTGTTTGCGGTGCCGAAGTCTGATGGGAGTGGTATTCGTTTTGTCTCTTTTGACACGCTGATAGAAAATGAATCGAAGGCGCCGGATTGGAGCGATAAAATTATCAGGGCATATCATGATGGAGCTCCTAGAACGATATCCTTCAGTTTGGACGGGTTCGCAAAAAACAACTGGTTCAGATACAAAGAGGATGACACGGTAAAGGGAAACTATGATGACAAAATCGTTGTGGAGAGTGAATCCTTGGACGCCGAGAGGGATGTGATAACATTACCTTTTGCAGCCTGTGACTATTCAGGAAGCATGGTGAGCATTCCTTTGTATTCCTATAATTCTGAGGGGCAGCTGGAGATGAATGATGTTGAGCCGCGTCTCATATACCGTTCTGGAAATGATGGGACAATAGCCTCGTTCAAGGAGTTGGAATGGGGTACATTACTGGGAAAGTATTACAGCTCGTATCAGGAGATTGTAAGAAATCCAAAAGTGATTTCCGAATATGTAAGACTGAACCCGGTGGAGTTGAAGGAACTTGATATGACAGTCCCTGTGTATATTAGACAGTATGGAGGGTATTGGGGGCTAATCGAAGTGAAGACGAAGGATAATAATATTTGTGAGGTGAAACTTATAAAATTGTAGTATGGCGGATAAGGTGGAAAAAGTCCTTGACATCAAGGTGAATTATAATGAAGCGATTAAGGCGATAGCAGAGTATCAGACGAAGATTGATGCGGCCAGGGATGCAGAAAATAGCCTGAAGAAGCAGCTGAAGGATGGTGAAATCTCACGTCAGCAGTACAATGAAGAAATGGCTGCATCGAAAGCCTATATTGCAGACTGTAATGATTCGATACGGATTATTACTAAGACGATGCAGAATCAGATTAAGCAGGAGAAAGAACAGGAAGGTAGCCTGAGGTCTCTAAGAGCTGAACTGTCTAATCTTACATCTGAGTATGATGCTATGTCGGAAGCTGAAAGGAAGGGTGCAAAAGGGGAGGAACTGAAAAATAAGATAAATGAAGTTACAGATGCGTTGAAAGGGGCCGAGGAAGAAACGCAGCGTTATTACCGTAACGTAGGAAATTACAAGGAAGCGATTATCGAGGCTGCAAATGCGAATATACCCTTTGTTGAGCAGATTAATCGGATGGTGACTTCCCTCGGAGGACTGAAAGATTATTTTTCTGGAGTAAAGGGAGAAATGGTTGCCGTTTCGGCAGGTACTTCTGGACTTACAAAGGTTCTGAAGCTTTTGAAGGTTGCTTTGGTATCTACTGGCATAGGGGCGTTGGTTGTCGCTCTTGGGTCACTTGTGGCATGGTTCACGAAAACGCAGAAAGGCGTTGAGACCGCGAACAAGATTATGGGAGCCTTGGGAGCGACAATCGATGTGATTATAGACCGTGCATCTAAATTAGGTAGTGCGCTGGTAAATTTGTTCACCGGGAACTTCAAGCAGGCTGGAGAGGACGCGAAAGCCGTATTCTCAGGTATAGGTAAAGAGATTGCAGACGAAACGAAGCAGGCTTGGAAGTTGGCGGAAGTTTTGAATGAGATTGACAAGGAAGAGGTCATGCTTTCCATGTCACGTGCGGCCAACCGTGCTGAGATAGAGAAACTGAAAAAGGCGGCAGATGACCAGACGCTTTCCACTCAGGAGCGTATTAAAGCAGCCGAGAAAGCCGCGGAAATTGAAAAGAAAGACCTGGATGTGCAAACCCAGCTTGCGGAAGCCAGATTGGCCAACACATTAGGTTTTACTAAGATGACAGGAGAGGTTCGGAAGCTTATGGAGCAGATTAAAGCTGGAGACGTCACGGCTGATGAAGTTATCGGTAAGTTGGGATTGTCTGAGAGTACGATAGAGGACTTGAAGAATTTCAGGGACCAGTTCAATGAGCTTCAGGAACTGATGGAAGATAGCTATGGCCGTCAGACCGAGCAGCAGAATACTTTGAATTCCATACGTCAGGAAGGTGCTGACAAGGCGAAGGAAGCTAAACAGAAAGAACTGGAGGCGGTAAGAGCAGCTGAGGATGCGATGTTGGCTCTTGTGAAGGATGGACGTGATAAACAAAGTAAGGAGATAACCTTGCAGTATAATCGTCAGATTGAGGATTTGCGCACGAGGCTGAAAACTGAGACAGACCTTACAGTAAAGGCCCGTCAGGCTATCAACGACCAGATTAAGGCGTTGGAGCAGCAAAAATCTATGGAACTCCAGAAACTGTCTGACGAGGAGCTAAAGAAAGAACTTGAAAACCGTACCAAGCTTATTTCCTTGCAGCTTGAAGCCGTAAGGGAAGGCAGCGAGCAGGAGTATCAGTTGAAGATGCAGCAGTTGGATGCGCTGAGAGCTGCTGAGCTGGCCGACAAGGAACTGACCGAGCAGATGAAGCAGGCCATTGTGGACAAGTACAACAAACAGATGGATGAACTGGTGACGCAGCGTGAGCAGGAGATTTCGGAGAAGCAGCAGGAGGCCGTAAGGGTAAGGCTGGAGAACGAAATCATGCTCCTGCAACAATCCGGAGCCAGTGAACTGGATATACTGCAGGAGCAGGCGGAGCAGAAACTGGAATTCCTTAACAGCGTCCAGCAGCAGGAAGGGGAGAGTGAGCAGGAGTTCCTCAACCGTAAGCTGCAAGCCAATCAGGAATATCTTGATGCGAAGCAGGCCATTTCAGATAAGGAGGTCGAGATAGAGCAGGCGAAATATCAGGCCATATCTGGAATAATGGGAGGTCTTTCTTCTGTTATGGATGCGTTTAGTGAGGATAGTAAAGCACTTGCTGTTATGTCGAAAGGACTTGCACTTGCTGAAATTGCGATTAACACTGGTAAAGCCATTGCAGCTGGTGTGGCGCAGGCTCAATCTGTACCTTTCCCAGCTAACTTGGTTGCTATTGCTACTACGGTGGCAACTGTACTTTCTAACATTGCAACGGCCACACAAACGGTAAAAAGTGCTAAATTTGCAACAGGTGGTTTAGTCACCGGCCCAGGTACCGGAACCAGCGACAGCATACCTGCCCAGCTGAGTAACGGAGAGGCGGTGATGACGGCCAGAGCCACCTCGATGTTCGCCCCGCTGCTCTCGTCTTTCAACCAGATGGGAGGGGGAGTACCTATCAACGTAACGCAGACAAGTAGTCAGGCTCTCGGAGAGGACATGCTGGCCAGAGCAGTCGCCAAGGGAGTACAGTCTATACGTCCGGTCGTATCCGTTGAAGAGATAAACAATGTGAGTAACCGTGTAAAAGTATTGGAGAATCTTGGTAACGTATGAACGTATATGAATTTCTGAACACACATAAGGGAGTGATGGAGCAGTTGCAGTCACTCCCTGTACAGCCATCGGACGTGAGGTACCTTGAACTTTACAAGGAATACAACCGTCTGATGAAAGAAGGACATAAAAAGACCTACGTATTGCAGTACCTTTCTGATGAATACAGCGTGGATGAGAGGACGATATACAGGGTTGTAAAGAAATTTTCCACGGAAGTGGATATGTGATGAATGGAGGTGGGCAGCGGCTCACCTCTTTTTGTAAAAATCGACTGACAAGGCGTGTCAGTGCTATTCCTTTCAAAAATTCTTATAGCCATATCGCGTTCACTACCTTTGTTTCAAACAATTACGAGATATGGCGAAATTATTTATCAACAAAGACATTGCTCCTGAATCGGACAAGGCGAAATATTGGCTTTCCGGAGAAGATAGCATCTCCTTCACCGACATACAAAATTTCATGGACTGGATGGACCGGGACGATAACCGTATAGATGTCGAAATCCATTCTTGCGGAGGTGACTGTGTGGAAGGTTATGCAATCTATGATGCCCTGCGTGCTTCCGGAAAGGAGATTTCCTGTAAGGTCGTAGGAACGTGTGCAAGCATGGCCACGGTGATTCTGCTTGCGGCACCGCTGGAAAGACGAACGGCATACGCACATTCGTCTCTCTGCATACATGACCCGTATGGTGATGGAGTTTTATTGAAGGGTAAGGTCACTCCTGAAAGGCTGGAATCCATTGCATCAGACCTCAGGGCTGAGAAACAGAAGATGCTGGACTTGTACGTGGAACGTACTGGGCAAAGTAGTGATGTGCTGGAGGCGCAGATGGCAACAGATAGCTGGTTCGGCCCAGAGAAAGCGATGGAACTCGGATTCATCTCTTCGATAGTTCCGGCTATTTCAGCGAAGAAGGAAGAAAACATTATTAATCATAAAACAAATATTATGGCGAAAAAGGAAGTGAAAGTTGAATCATCTTTGCTTGGCCGCTTGCTGAAGAAATGCGGTTATACAAAAATTGAAGATGTTCCGGCAGTGGCTATGGTAATTACTACCTCTACCGGGGAAGAATTGAATGTGGAACGCGAGGAAGGGGAAATTCAGGTCGGTGACCCGGCTTCTCCTGATGGTGAGTTTGTACTGGAAGACGGCCGGACAGTAGTCGTCCAGGAAGGTGTGATTACGGAAATCCGTGATCCGGAAAGCGAAGATGAGGACGTGGAGGCATTGAAAGCACGCATCGATGAACTGGAGTCTGAGGTGTCTGAACTGAAATCGAATGCCAAGACGGAGGACGAAGTCAAGATTCTTGGTGCAGTGGCTAAGGCTGGAGGCATTGACAAGCTGACCAGAGCGGCAGCAAGCAAATACATTCCTGCTGGACGAACGACTACTTATGGAAATAAGCCTGAGACAAAGAAAGTGAGCAAGATTGGACAGAAATTGGAGGAAATCAGAGAAAAAAGAAAAGGAGGTAAAAAATGACGTGGGAACAGTTAAGCAATCTGACGCCTGATAATGGTGCGATTAATGATTTGAAAGATTTGATTATTGCAGAAATGTTTACCGACCCTGAACTGGAGCGTTTCTTTACACTTATGCAGAATGTTCAGAATGGTAAAAAGATTGGTTATCGTGGTGCAATGAGTGATGTCGGTTGGGCTGGTTCCGGATGTAATCCTGAATATAAAGATGCAACTATCCAGTTCCTGGAAAAAACATGGGAAATCGGTTCATGGGAAATACCATTGAAGTGGTGCTATGAAGATTTGGAAAATACGATTGCAGAGTATTGTCTGAAAACTGGTACGGATATAGCGGACTTGACCTCTACTGAATATATGGATGATATTGTTTATCCAGCATTGAAGGATGCGATGATGAGCATGATGTGGAGATTTGTATGGTTCTCTGATAAGGACGCAAAACTTCATTCAAACTCTGGAGTTTTGTCTACTGGGACTGATGTGGAATTGTTCAAAACGACAGATGGTTTGTGGAAGCGTCTTTTTGCTATTGGAACTGCTAGTGCAGGTCAAAAAACAGCTATTACAGCTAATGGTGAAGCAACGATGGCCGAGCAGTTTAGTAAGTTGAAGGAGTCTGGAGTTGCAATCGGAATTTTCGATTCTATGCTTGAGAATGCAGATGCTCGAATTGCTGGCTTGCCTGGCGCTGGTATCTTCTGTACTAAAACACTTGCAGATGCATTGACAAAAGACTTGAAACGTGAATATAAGGAAATCCTTACATGGGAACAGGTATTTGGTGGAATGAAAATGACAGAATACAATGGTGTTCCCGTATATCAGATTCCGGTATGGGATAGAATGATTATGAAATATCAGAATGACGGAACGAAACTTAATCTTCCTCACCGTGCCGTGTTTGGTTCTCCTCGTGAAATGTTGGTTGGAACTCCAGCTAATGACTTGATTTCAGAACTGGATATTTGGTTTGAAAAGAAAGACCGTATGAACTATCTGTATTCCACAGGTAAGATGGGAACACAGATTGGTCAGGATGACCTTTTCCAGTTTGCTTATTGACGAAAGGAGGAATTATGTCAGGAATTTGTGACTATGCAATTAAACGGGACATCGCAGTAAGCTGCGATGACCCTCTCGTTCCTGGAGTAGAGCAGGAAGGCGTTATCATGAACCGTAAGGACGTGGATTTCGCTACCGTTGCTTTCAATGCAACCCGTAAGAATGTGATTGAAACGCTTGCGCTGAAAGACGGTAAGAAAGCCTATAAGGTATTCGTTCCTGGAAGCACTCCGTTTACAGGAACGAATACGGCCCTTGCTGTCGGTACATATAAGAATACGTTTACCAATACGGTGAATATGGTGATTCTGGCCAACGACCCGGACGTGTGTGCGGACATCATTGACGGGCTGGCGAACGGTGAATATGTGGTAATCCTTGAGAACAAGGCGAAGAACTTGCAGAAGGAAGATAATCGGGGTGACTCTGCATTCCAGATTTACGGCTACTACCAGGGATTGAAAGCTGCTGAAATCAGCAACGACAAGTACTCTGAGGAAACAGATGGTGGCTGGTCCGTATCCTTGCAGGAAACAAAGGTGCCAAAGTCGGCTTTGTTCCTTTACAAAACGGACTACGAAACGACCAAGGCTGCCATCGATACATTGACTTCTGCTGCAGTTTGATATGGAAGTGATTGATGTGGTTAATAGGTTGAAGGAGTTGGGAAGCATTGCTTCCCTCTCTTCTTCTGACAAGGCAGAGATTGAAAGTCTGTATGCCCTTGTACTTGACAAGAAGTTTGTCCGCACATCTTGTAGCGACTGCTATCGGGATGCTGTTATTGAGATGAGTGTTTACCTTAACAAGAACGGAAAGATGAAAGAAAAATCAGAATACGGTTTGAAGAATGGCGTTCTCCTGCAGATGGGATTTGGAAGCGCGGAAATGTACACGAATGCCAACCTTACTGACGAAGTGGCGGAAAAGTACCTGGCGAAATATCCGGACAACATTAAGTATTTCTCGAAGAAACCTGACGACTGGGAGGAGCGTGTGAAGTCAAGAAAGAGTGGTAGTGTGGTGATTGACGACGAGCTTGTCTCTCTTATGGTTGAATCTATGAAGGACGGTGTGACAAGCAAGTCCATCCAGGAAGAGTTCAAAAGTTATAAAATCTCCGGAAAGACCATTACAAAAAAGTCCTTGACGGCTCACGTGAACAAGGCTCTGGAAGTCTTTGCTGCAATGCAGGAGAATCCGGACGGAAGCGAAGATGGAAAAGAAGGTGGAGAGAATTCGAACGAGCAGGAATCTTCCGGTGAGCAGAATGATGAAGAAGGAGAAGCGGTAGAAGGTGCTGAATAAATTAAAACCTCACGGGATATGAAAGTAAAGGAACTTAGAAAGAAAAGCAGTGTAAGGGTAGACATACGCTATTTGCAGCAACTTGGGATACAGTCTTACGGGGATGACAACCTTTATCCGCAGACGGTCAGGAATATCATTGCAGCAAGTTCTACCGGAAGTGAATGTGCGGACCGTTTCGCGGATTTCATAGAAGGTAACGGATTCCGTGAGGTTTCTTTCTCTGAATATGTGGTGAACCGGAAAGGCGATACGGCGGATGACATACATTCACTTGTATGCCGGGATATGGCTGACTTCAATGGAATAGCGCTTCATGTGAACTACAACATTTTAGGCCAGATTGTGGAGCTTCAGCATATCCCATTCGAGAACTGCCGTCTGGTGGAAGAAGATGACAACGGATATGTGTCAAAGATTGCCGTACATCCAGACTGGAGCGGCACGAAAACCAGGAAAGGGAAGAAGATACGTGTCGCAAAAGAGAATATCGACTACATCGATGTGTTCAATCCGTTGAAATCTGTTGTTCTGGCACAGATAGAGGCTGCCGGTGGCATTGAATACTACAAAGGACAGGTGTTGTGGGTGTCCATGGCCGGGAAACAGACCTATCCGGTAGGGAAATCAGACCGTGTCATTACAGAAATGAGCACGGATGAGGGACTTTCCAACGTGAAGTTCCGGAATGTGCGCAATAATTTCCTTCCGTCGGGTATGGTAGTGACAAAGAAAGGTTCGGATAGTGTCAGATACGATGAAAAAGGAAATGAAATAAAGATGCCGGAGGATGACGGGTTCTCTGATAGTCTTGTCAAGCTTCAGGGAGATACAAATTCTTTGAAACTTCTCGAAGTGACGCTTGAAAATGATGAAGAAATGCCTGAATTTATCCCGTTCACGACTCAGAACTACGATAAGGAGTTTACCGTTACGGATGCAAGCGTGGTGGAGCGAATTTATTCCGCCTACGGGCAGGAGCCGTGGTATTGCATCCGTATCGGAAAAGTAGGATTTTCCGGCGATATTTTGGAAGATGCCTTCGAGTACTATAATTCTATTGTCGGCAAACAACAACGCTTGATAGAGCGCACGTTTGACCGTATTTTTCACTACTGGTTTGAGGTAGCAAACCAGTTAATGGATTTTAGTGTACAACCTTTAAAGTATGTAAGAAATGCAGAAGTACCTGATAACAACGCTTGATGTATCGTCCTTGTCTCGCGGTATGTCCGTGCATTTGGATGAGGACAAGATAGAGACCTATATCCGGGAATCGGAGAGCATCGACATAAAGTCTGCCCTTGGAGATGAATTTTATCTGGATGTGAGGGAACATCCGGAGAAGTACGCGCTTCTTCTTGATGGTGGGACGTACGAGGACAAGCATGGAGAGAAAAAGATATTCATGGGCATTAAGACGGCGTTGGCATATTATACCTATGCCCGGATCGTGAAGAACAATGACTTGAACGTGACCAGATACGGATTTGTCCAGAAGGAGGATGAGTATAGCAGCCGTCCGGACATGAAGGAGAAGGTGATGGCCTATAACGATGCGTTTTCCATCGCCGACCGCTATCTGAAGGAGTGTGTAATGTTCCTCGATGACAGGAAGGAAGAATACCCACTTTACAAGGGAAATGGAAAAATCAAAGCAAACAGAACTGTATTTAGAATTTTAGGAGATTAGTATATGGCAAAGGATTTTGAATCTTTAAAGCAGCAGGCTCTTGTTATCAAAAATGAAGTTGAGGATGGCGCTAACAGTTCAGAGCGTGTTGGTGGAATGCTGGAGGATATTGTTGAAAGCATGAAATTAGGAACGACCGAGTTCAATGTGTCAGCTTTCTTTCCCACTGGAGGCACAAACGGGAGCAACAAGTATGACCTTGCCAGTGCAATCGGCAAAGTTCCGGCAGAACTTAGGACTGCAGGGGTGAAGGTTTCGTTCTTGAATGAGTTCGGCAATGTGGAAAGCTGGGAGTTCAGCGGAGGTTCCTGGGCGGTCGGTGGCTTTTCGCAGGTGGGGAGTGGAAAACTCGGCAAGCTAGAACAAAAAACACTCGGAATTTTAGAAAAATCTGCAGAAGCGACACAAGGTAAGGCGTTACAAATAATTCAAGACGGATATTGGGAAAAGGGTACTGTTGTAAAGTTGTCTGTAAATTCTGATGATGCACAAGTTTCCTCAATTGCCTTTGGTGTAATGTACCCATCCGGGGAAGAACTAAGCGTGGCAACACCAAACATGAACAAAGTCGGAGAATACATGTTAACAGATGAATGTACGCGCATTAGGGTTTATATTGGAACTGTAAGCAAAGCAGGTACAGTAACAATGAAAATTGAAACAAACGGATTACAGCAAAGAATATCTAAAATAGAAAGTACTCTATATGAAAGCATCACTGAAAATACTAAAAATATAACTGCTAGTGCCGGTAGCATTCTTGTGAGCGGATTTTGGTATAAAGGAACTAAACTTTATCTATCTTTAAATTCAGATGAAGCGGTATTTAACAATGCTTATTGGGGAGTTACATATCCAACTGGAGAAGTTCAATCTGTTGTTATCACAAAACAAAATAAAGTAGGAGAATACATTCTTACAGATGATTGTACACAAATAAGAGCTTATGCAGATGGTTTTTCTACGCAAGGAAATGTAACTCTCAAAGTTGAAACAGATGATATTACCTCAATAGTTAACAACATAGAAAATCAAGTCGAGCAATTAAATGAAGATGTTCCATTGTTGCAGCAATCGGCGGAAAGATTAGAAAATACAGTATATGGGAAAGTATATGAGCAGACAGCAGAAGCTACGCATGGTAAGGCATTACAAATAGTTCAAGATGGATTTTGGGCAAAAGGCACAGTTCTAAAACTATCTTTGAATTCAGACGATGCGCAGATTTCTGTAATTTCATTTGGTGTAATGTACCCTACTGGGGAAGTTTTAAATGTTGCTACCCCAAGCATGAACCAAGTAGGGGAATATACATTAACTGATGATTGTACACGTATAAGAGTGTGGGCTTCAACTGTCAGTCAGTCCGGAACTGCAACAATGAAAATCGAAACAAATGGAGTAAGGAATAATGAGTTTATAAGTAATTATATATTTGGTTCATATTATAAAAGAAAAGATAATGTGAATGAGGTTGGAACATTTTTCCAAAAAGGACTATCTGTAAATTTAAGAAAGGGAACAAATGTAAAAATAACTTTCAATGGAACGGCGCAAATAGATTATGCTGTATTTGCATTAAAATACCCAAATGGAGAAATACAAAATTTATACAATGGTGGAATTAACAGAGAATTTAACGTTGTATTAGAGGATGATTGTACTAATATAAGATATTTTATACACAACGTAATATCAGCAGGAAATGTTGAATTTGTTATAAGTTCGGAGCCACAAATAAATGCAGTGCAAATAAACGGCGGTTCAATGTCAATTTTGGGAGATTCATATTCAACTTATGGTCTTTGGATTCCAGAAGGAAATTCTGTTTGGTATGGTATAGACGGCGAAGATGGTAATAATTCACAAACAAACAATGTAAATTCAGTCACACAAACATGGTGGTATAAACTGTGTAAAAAATTAGGCGTAAATTTAATGCTGAATGAAAGTTATAGCGGCTCAACAATTTGTAATACTGGATATAGTGGAGGGGATGCATCGGCAACTTCATTTATTCATAGAATGATTAATGCTATGGGCCAAGGAAATGCACTTAAGCCAAAGCCGAATATAATTATACTATTTGGCGCTACTAATGATAGCTGGGCAAATTCTCCTTTGGGTGAATTAAAATATAGTGATTGGAGTACTGATGATTTAAAAAACGTCTTACCAGCTATATGCTATATGTTCTATTATGTGCAAAAATGGAATCCAGGAGCATTAATTTTAAATGTTGTTAATACAGGTTTAAAAACAGATATTGTAAATGGATTTAGAGAAGCATCAGAATATTATGGAATACACAATATAGAATTAGTAGACATCGAAAAGCAAGGAGGACACCCAAGCATTAATGGGATGGAATCTATATGCAATCAAATTTATCAATATATAAAAAACAAAACTAAACTAGTAGAATAACTCGGTAATTCCGAGTTATTCTACTAATGCAGTCATATCGGTAACTTCTAAAGGCTTTTTAAATGCCATAATGGCACATAGTTGAGCAATACGACAATTATCATCATTAACTCCAACTGATTCTCCATGTCTTTGCGGAACATTCCATGATACTACTTTTTCTTGTGTTGGCCTTATTTGATTTCCATATAAACCTTTGTTACTATATCCTAATAATTCCATTAATTTCAATGCTGCTACGTATGCTTCAACCAAACATGGTATGCCCTCTTGCAGATGTAACCCTTCATAAAACATTCCTCCATAGTCCCCTAATGAATTTAATGTTGTCTTAGTTGCATTTTGCTTAGCTGTACCACAGGGAATAAAAAATTCTATTGGTGTTTCATCTATTACCCTTTGCACAGCTTGACATATTTTTTCAAACATACTATCAGAAGTGTCATTATTTAAGCCGCTATACCCGTCAGTATATGAAGGCGTTAATAACCATCCAAGCCTAACTGAATAATCAATTTTGTCGTATAGTAAGTTAATTACATTATTCAAATATGGTTGATATGTGTTATAATCTCGGGATGCACTTGACTGTTGCTGTAAAGTAATAATATCCCACTGTTCTAAAGACAGCGCATATTCGATATTCTTATTACTAACAGTGCTCCATACTTCAGTATCGGTCGTATAATAATCAAATGCCTCATAATCACCATCGGTACTAATCAAATTGTAATGTTGTTGTAAGGTGCAACTACCTTTGTACATTATTCCAAACTTTACTTTACAACCCAATATATTTTCCAACAAGAAAGGAACGTAAGAAAACGCATCTCTGCTATACGAATTTCCAATAGCTAATACTTTTATCTCTTTGTCATTTTTTATAGAATGAAGTTCTTTTAAACCTAAAGGTGGGATATACTTTGTTAACTTTTTGCCTTTGGAAACCCATAGTTTATCACCATCATAAGTAACGAGCTCAACAGTTTGCAGCCAATACTCATTGCCGTCTGATGGCGTCGTATATTCATATTCCGCATCTCGCGAAGATGCTACTTGCGTATAGGTATCTCCAACTTTTTGAAAAACACGAATGTTATTACTACTTAATTGTTGATGTATGTAATAAATTGCTCCAGGTTCTAATTGTATCAGGCTTGAATTATAATTTGAAGAATATGTAACATTTCCCGATTCATTGATAAATCCTCCAAAACGAGTTGTTAAAGCTAAATTCTTTGTAGATGAAAATAAAGATGATATCACATTGATTTTTGTTCTCGCTTCTTCATACATTACATTTATTTCTTCAAATTCCTTTAAACTTAAGGGTGGAATATACTTTGTAAGTTTTTTATCCTTAGATACCCAAAGTTTTCCTTGATTGTTTTTCAAATATATAACAGTTTGCAGCCAATACTCATTGCCGTCTGATGGCGTCGTATATTCATATTCC
>OHPH01000603.1_pt1 | contig 18276 bp, 25 predicted proteins | sample 1577681 | NCBI WGS metagenome assembly OHPH01 (sample SAMEA3879603, study PRJEB24766) | human gut metagenome | biome: human-associated habitat; feature: feces | place: USA | collected 1985/1987 | reverse complement strand
CATACAATAAAACCAAGCATGCAACTAATAATCCCTGATATCCATAGCGCAGGATGTATTTTTCGAGTCTTTCGTGTAATAATAGAAATCACGATACCAATAAACGAGCATAATGGTCCCCAAAATATGACATCAATATATGTATACGGTGCATGATTTGCGCTGTAAAAGTAAAGCACAAATGAAAATAATGAGAGTATACCAAACACAAGTGATGTCAAAGCCAATATTTTGTTGGTGGATATTTTCTCTTTCATTGCATAAATTTCTCCTTCAACTTTCGATTTTGTAAAACACATCCGTTTCATATAGACACTTCATCCCACAATTACCGTACATATACAATATATATACTGCTGCTTTCAGTTAGAATTGCTGTGAAGAGCTTCTACTTTAGTACCCCATATTTGTATCATGAATGTTCTTTCACATACTGCAAAAATTCCGGTGTCTTTGACCAGTATTTTACACCCCAGTTTTCAAAATTCCATTCTTCCATGTAATCGTTGCGCTCGAAATCCACATAATATATTTCCTCATTATGTACAACAAAATTCGTTGGAAAATAATCAATATTTGTATTGGCAGCATATAACAGCGCACACATTTTATGCAATTGCTCGATATAGTCAGTTTTCATCTTGTCTTCTAAAATCAACTGATAAATCGTGTCACCGTCAATAAACTCCTTCAAAATACGTTCATTTTCCACATCTGTTTCAAGCATGGCAGGCATCTTTATTCCGATTTCTTTCAGTTTCTTGTAATCCCTGATTTCTGCATCAAGCTTGTTTCCGAACTGATAATAATCACAAGGTTCATGATGTATCTGCTTCAAAACATACCGGTTATTTCCAGACTCTGCCAAATAAGAATATCCACCTTTACCCTTTCCTAGCAATTTAATTATTGTATAGCTTTTCCCATTTACGGTCATTTCTTCATTCATGTGTTTTCTCCTTTGTTCTACATCACATGCATGATGCCATACAGTTACTTTAGGTGTATGGCATATATTAGCGACTTCTTCTGCAAGAAGATAGGGGAATAAAATCTTCCACGATAAAAATGCGATACATCGTTTTAGTCCCACACAATGTCCTTTTTCTTTCCGTTTTTCTTTCTCGGATACTGTCGGATACGCGTGACAAAGTCGAGATTGACGATTTCCCTTTCGCCGGAATTTCTCTCAATGACCATGCCTCCATCATCAATTTCCTTAATGACGCCCTGTATGCTGCCGTCATTTGAAGTGATCGTATAAATGATGCATTCTTCCCCGATAAATTGTTTTGCAAGTTCTTTCATAACAACATTCTCCTTGTTTTGTTTTCTTTGATTTAGTATCTGCCATGCAACCGCTGCTGTTCGCCTTCCTCTCCTGAAGCATAAAAAGATAATCAGCACAGCAATAATCACCAAATAACTTCCCATTGCCTGTCCTCCTGCGTTTCCATCATGAAATCTTATTTCCTGCCTTTGAATACTTTAACGCTTCATTGCAATATACAGCCTGATTTACAATCCAAATCAGGTACACTACAACACAATCTTCTTCCCACTCCAAGATCAATGTTGTCCACCCCATCTGCCATACTCACATATTATACCACAAGCAAAACTTTTATCTCAATAATGAAATCATTCCCCTGTATTCTTGCACTTATATCTCCATTCATACGCTCCACAAGCTCTTTTGCAATAGATAAACCCAGTCCGGTTGAGGCTCTGCCTCTTGCCACATCTGCTTTATAAAAACGCTCGAACACATGGCTTAAGTCAATATTTTCAGGATGTTCCGTATAATTGCTGATTTTAAGCAAGGCGTAATTATCCTCACGGGTAAGCTTGATACTTATATTCTTTTCCCCATGATCAAGACCATTTTTTATGACATTCTGTATAACTCTCCTTAAGCCCTGCTTATTACCTGATATATACAGCATTTCCTCAGTAATACTAATATCTGGGCAGATGCCCTGTTTCTTCCATTCATCATAATAAGAAAATACAGCTTCTTTTAATATTCTGTTCATACAACAATCCGTAAGCTCCAGCTTATACGAATCATTTTTCAGCTTAGTGAATGTAAAAAGCTCCTCCAGCATTTCATTAAGGCTATTAAGCCTTTCTCTGATTATATCAAGATATCTCCTCTGGTCATCTATATTGTCACATTCCTCTATAAGCTGGAAATACCCATCCAGCGATGTAAGCGGTGTCCTTATATCGTGTGAAAGATTAGTATATGTATCTGCAATCAGCTCTTCTTTTTTTCTGTACTCATTTCTTTCTTTTTTACGCAGGTCAAGAAGCTCATTCAATTTATCTGAAAGCTCACCTATTCCCCCCATATCTATTTCACGTTGAATCAGCTTGTTACTATCGTGTTCCATAAGAAACGACAACTGGCGGCAGATGTCCTTAATCTGCCGCTGGTATTTCCACATAATAAATGCCTGTATAATAATTATTACTGCTAATATTCCAATAATAATCCTCATTCTCTAAATATCCCTTTTCTGAAAAATATAACTGCTTAATGACAGCATTATAATAATAAATGTGGCTGCCACACACATTGAACTAACAACATCCTCCCTGCCTGCATTCATAGGAAGCATTGCCATCCTTCCAGTTACTGTATACTTATAGATGCTGAAGTTATGAAATCCCCTTCTGTTAACTACATAATCTATAAAGGCATACACAATACTCATTATATTCATGGTAAGACATACCGACAAGGTCATGCTTATGACATTGTTCTTAATTATAACTGCTATTGCCATACATATTAACACAAATGCGTAATGAAGCGTAAGTTCCGTTAAGAAATAAGGTATAATCTCCTTCCAGTTACCCCACACCACACATTTAAACGCAAGCATATTCGCTGCTGCCTGGAATACAAATATCCCTGCAAAGGTAATTGCTGTAAATAAGGCAAGCGCAACTGCCCTTGAAACAATAAGCATACCCCTTTGTGACACCTGTCCACCAATATTCTTAATATAACCGCTCTTAATATCTGCTGTTGCAAACATAACCGCAAATATTACAAGAAAAAGTGCATAAAATTTCCCCTGTGCATTAGAAAAGAAAACATCCATTACCGTAACCTTCTTCCCTGGCTCCGTAGGTAATTCCACACTCATACCAATATTGACATTATCTGTATTCTGCTGCGAAAGCTGTTCCTTGTTGCTGTCATCTGCCTGTTGTTGCTCCCATTCCTTATTAACTGCATCATAATCTATTTTTGAAAGAAATGAGGTAAGCAGTGCCGATGCCAGCAATATAATCCATATTACATACATACTCTTTGTACGAAACATTCTGTATACATCCATCTTTATCATATTAAGCACGATTGTCACCCCCTGTAAGCCTTAAGAAATAATTCTCAAGTTCTTCACTTGTAATAGATATTCCTTTAACTGGAATTCCCGCCTTTGCAAGCTCCATGTTCAGCCTGGCACTTTCTCCCAGTCTTTCAAATATATGAATATGTTCTTTATCTATAACCTGATAGCTGCTAAAGCCCATATCATCAAGCACAGGAATAGCCTGTTTAGGATTATCAAGTGTAAGCTCTATGCGCTCACTGCATTTTTTCATAAGCTCTTCTCTTGTAAGCTCCTGCACAAGGCATCCATTATGAATAATGCCATAATCTGTAGCAATCTTTGATAATTCCTCCAGGATATGACTTGAAATACATATTGTCATACCTCGCTCCTTAGCAAGCTTCTGGATGGTTTCACGCACCTCCACTATTCCCTGCGGATCAAGTCCGTTAATCGGCTCATCAAGAATAAGCAGGTCAGGCTCACCTACAAGTGCAAGAGCAATTCCTAAGCGCTGCTTCATTCCAAGCGAATAATGCTTTGTTTTCTTTTCTCCAACAGTATCAAGGCCCACTGTTTTTAACAGCTCTTCTATATATCCTTTTTTCTTAATCCCCGTAAGCTTACATTTAATGTTCAGATTGTCATATGCCGACATATTGCCATAAAGTCCGGGAGCTTCTATAAGACACCCTACTCTTGAACGTACCTTTTGTAAGTCCTTTCTCTTATACCCAAACATTTCTATTTCGCCATAAGACGGTGTTGACAGTCCGCTAATCATCTTAAGACAGGTTGTTTTACCGGCTCCGTTTCTTCCAATAAAGCCATATATCGCACCCTTTTTAATGTGCATATTTACATCATCAACCGCCCTGTGTCTGCCATACTGCTTAGTCAGATTCCTTGTCTGCAATAATAACTCACTCAAAGCTTTTTCCTCCTTTTCTTAACTGCTCTTATCATAAAAAATAAATCCTAATCAATCGCAAATAAATAGTAAAAAAAGAGTAAATTATTCATGCAGGCGATATCCAATCCCCCATATTGTTTCTATATATTCATCAGGTGTAACGGTCTTTATTTTCTTTCTAATATTGCTTATATGCACATCCAGTGTCTTTGTTTCACCCATATATGGCTCATCCCACGCATATTCAAATATATCCTCCTTGCTAAACACCTGCTTCGGGTTTTTAAGCAGTAATTCCAGTATTGCGAATTCCTGTTTTGTAATCTTAGGAAGCACCCTGCCACCGATACTTACCTCAAAGGTAGAGCGTGTGAGCACCATATCCCTGAACTCAAGCCTTCCGCTGCCTTGTCCTTCCTGTATACCATCCTTTATTATCACTTCCGTTTCTGCTTCTGCTTCACTTTTTGTTTCTGCCTCTATATGACGAAGCTGCACCTGAATACGTGCCAATACCTCTCTAATCTCAAAGGGCTTTGTTATATAATCATCTGCTCCGTCTGTCAGCACTCCGATTTTATCATCTATACTATCCTTTGCCGTCAGCACAATCACCGGAAGCCTTCCCTGTTTTCTTATCTCTTTTAAAACCTCTTCACCACTTGCACCAGGCAGCATTAAGTCAAGCAGTACAAGCGTATAAGCCTTTTCTTTTATATCCAGAAGCAGCTTTGCCTCTGTTCCTGAAAATGCCTGTTCGCATGTATAACCTGCCTTCCTAAGTACCTCACAAAGAAGGTTATTAATATTTATATCATCCTCTACAATTAGTATATTAGGCATAATTTTTACTCCTGTCCGATATTGTTTTATCACTGATTCCCTGTTTAATCTATATCATAATACTAACATAAATCATATTGTTTCATAGTTTCTACATTTCGATATTCATGCTTCTCATAATATCCTATCAGCTTACCTTCATCTCTGAGTGCTACCATGTAAACATCTTTATTCTGTTTCGCATTTATTTTTCACATTATAACATCTATCAAATTGATCCGCACTAAAAAAGGACGCAGAATCTCTCCCACGTCCCCAAGACTATCTGGCTTTATCTCCTCTCACCTTCGATACTTCCTTATGTGCCGCTTCCTGCTTCCACTCACTCAGCTTCTGCCATCTCCGGCTCTGTCTGTCTCTGCTCCTTCTCCATATACTTTTCCTTATCAAGCTGCACATTAATAGCCAGATTATCCAGTTTATCAATCGAAGCATCCAAATGAAGCTCCATTGATACTCCACGCTTAAGGTGCACGCTCTTTCTCTCCATATATATGCCACATTTACTCTGCTACTACAAATGTGATAGTTATTAGACTTTGTTGTATTTTGCCAACTTATCTCTCGCAACCTAGCCTTATATGTGATTTCTGTCCTTCTGACCAGAGATTTGCTTACAGCTTCCTTCAGATTCCACCTCACAATGGACACCCTTGCTGTTCAGCTATGCATTTCCCACTAATAAAGTATGGATTATACATCTAAAACTCGCTCTTTACAATCACTTGTAAAGGATATGAATAAGGGGACAATTAATCTTTCTCATAAATTACAGCGACCAGAGGGACAATGGAATCGTAAGCAAAAATCAGATTTGATTGATTCACTACTTCGCCATTATCCAATTAATCCAACATATGCAATTGTAGAAGAAGACGGCACTCTATCGGTTATTGACGGTGTTCAGCGTTTATCTACTATAAGAGATTATATTGAGAATATATTTGCTTTATCAAAGGATATAAATGGTATTATTATTAACGGTGAAGAAAAGAATGACGATACTCCCTATGATATTTATTATTGCAATCTTTACAGAAACTTCTTATATACCCATTATTAATTCCAAATTTATCTAATGGAAGTTCTCTCCCACATCCCTTATTCTTCGGCTCCGACTGATGAATGGTACTCTTGCGATAGGACTTCTTTCTATCCGTATCAGTTACCTTTGCACCAGCTGTCTTAGGACCTCTCTCTACTGTATAGATGTTACTCCCCTTAATCTTGGCTCCCTTCGGTTCGTGGGCATGAATCTTGGCTTTCTCCTTGGTGTGAATGACCATCGGTTTGTCATCAACCTTTCTAATTTTCAATTTTCTCACCTCCTACTTTGAAAAATAAAATAAGCCGCTAGGGAGCAAAAATTACTCCTTAACGGCTATGTAAAATCATTCAATATTCAATTATTAAAAGCAACATGAAACTGAAAGTTGTCGTCTCGCTTGCAAAGATAAAATTTCAATTTTCAGTGCCTACACTAAATCTTTTAGTTCTTTCGCAATTGTTCTATAAATAGCTTTCACATCAATTTTCAACTCCGTGCTAGTGCTATATTCTTTTCTCTTCATTGAAGCAAATGGTTCATCAACATCCTGTGGCATATAAGATTTAATTGCTGTAATTTGCACGTTATCATCATCAATGGAATCAATTTCCTTTTTATACCAATAATATTCATGCCATGGATGATCTGCATCTAATTCACTTTTAAATCCTAGATTTAGCAGATTACTATCTTCTTTTTCGTCCCCGGTAATAAAAACGGAAAAAGTGCCCTCCGATTGTTTTCTAATTTCGCATCTATACCCACAATACTTTTCCATTACAAATACATAATAAACGTCTTCTATTTCTTCAGGCATAACTTTCTTATAATACAAATCATCATTCAAATCGTAATTCATATTTTTTATTATAGGTATCTCATGCTTAAATTCTCTCCCAATAGTAAACCCTTCTTCGAGAAAGGCCGAGCATATTATCAGATACCCTTTTTCCCTATGATAACCGACATACTGATATTGTTTACCCCCAAACTTTACTACATATCGTCCATTTCCAAGCATATTCTCAGAAAGTTCCATTTTGCGTCGTTCCTTATATTTCACTAGCAACAATCTGTTTCCTACATTCATATTAATCACCAAACCTTTGACTCGAGAAATAGGAATTTTTATCATCCCTACAAACTGAAAGTTTCATTTATTTATACTTACTGATTTAATAGTATAAATCTCAATTAAAATAATCTGTATTATATACCTCTAATAAATTTTCAACGGCAGTAACTCCGTTCGGAATTTCCCTTTTACTGCGATTTATCCATATTGCATTTATTCCAACTGCCGAAGCTCCTTTAATATCACTACTCAACGAATCACCAATATGTACCACTTGTTCAGCAGACAAGCCTGTACTATTTAGTGCAAACTGAAAAAGTTCTTTTCTTGGTTTGTATGATTTAGCATCTTCACTTGTAAATATTCCATTAGGCTTTAATCCATGATATTCTATCGCTTTTAAAACATCATCTCTATCTATGTTAGATACAACATAAATTGGTACTGGACACATTTCAAAAAACTGTTTGGATTCCTCAAAAATAGGTGGCTTTATCCAATGTGCAAACATCAAATCACTTAATTCTTTTGCATTAGCCGTTGAATTGAAATACTCTATTGTTTTCTTCAATGACTCATATTCTAATTTTCGCTGTGTTTCAAAACTATCCTCATAGGCTGAATTAAATGCTTTTTGAAATTCATTCCACCAGTATGTACCTATCTCTGATTTATCAGTCACTTTCCCTGTACTATATATTTCTTGTGATACCTGTTTAATTACTTCTCCATCCTCATGTACAACAGTACCATAAAAATCTATAAACACCGCTTTTATCATTTAAATACCTCTGACTCTTCACCAACTTCAAATTTTCTTTTCCCTAATAATTACAAATATTCCTTGGAAATTGCTTCCACACCATACATTTCCATAAATGCATCCAGGTCCGCTGCATCCCCAATCAACATATTCTCGTCAAAGTGTACGATAAGCATATCTTAAAATCCAGCCACATGTTCTCCGGTACAAATGATACATTTTAGAACTGCTTCCTTATTTATTTTTCATATCGAATCTTATATGCTTTCTTCTTAAAAATAGGGAATATCTAATTTATTATCATCAAGGTCGGACATTCATCCGACCTCTTGATTATACTATAGATTCTATAAAAATTCATCTGTTATCACTGCAGCATTGCTTCTTTTTTCTTCTGTTCCGCAATCTTCTCATGAATGTTGGTATTATACAGCCTGTACAAATCTGTATCCTTACTAATCTGATTATCAAACGGAATCACCACCGAGCCACACTTGATAAGTCCCATTCCCGATGCGGTATTGGTTACAAATCTAAGCTGTGCCTCTGATACTCCGATAACCTCTGCCATCTTGGAACTGTCTGTATTCGCCTGCTTTAAAAGTGCCACAAACTCTGAGTTTGCAAGCATTGTGGTTCTTATATGTAAGAAGTACCTATGAATTAGAACTCTTATCTTAATATATATCTTTGAAATATATACAAAGATGTATGTATGCGTGATTCCTATGAATCCCCATTACGCCCGCATACTCGGAACTACCATCTAGTCGCATATGCGTTCACGATACACTAATTATTAATCAGCATAATCTCCTCTTTTGCCTTCTGAGGATAAGGACTTTGACACCCTTTGTGGTTTATTATCCATCCGCCATATATCTTTCCCTGCTCGCTATGCACCTTCATCTCTCGATCCATCAATTCTCATCACGTAAGCTATGACTGATATTTGTCAGGAACTACACCGGATTTTTACCAGAAGAAATTACTTTCTTTTACAGTAGTTGAATATTCAGTAGTATGCGATATTCTTACGAACATCGTAAACATATCTTAATACACTAGATACATATTGTCGGTAACATCATATGCACTAAATTAATAAATTTAGTAACCTATTATGATTTTTATGCATGCATATAAGTTCTCTTTTGTGAACTTGTATTTTAATTATAACTTCTGAAAAATTATCGTCAAGAAAAAGTTCCTTTTTGTGTTCTTTTTGTGCTATCATATAATATGTATTTAATGTTTTTATTTGTGGAGGTTATTCAATGGAAGATATAGAAAGATCAAATCTAGCTAGAACAATAAAAAAATATAGAAAAGATCGAAAACTTACTATGGAGCAATTAAGTGAAAAAAGTGGAATAAATTTATCAACATTAAAGAAATATGAAACTGATAATAGAAATCCTAAACTAGAACAACTCTCTAAAATTGCAGAAGCGTTAGAAGTAAGTGTATTTGAATTTTTAGACATAGAGGTAAAATCTGTAAACGATATTATATCTCTTGTTAATAAAATGAATATTGCTACTGATATTGATTGGGATATTGATAATGATAAAGTATGTATTTCTTTTAAGAATAAAGAAATCAATAATTGTTTAAAAGAATACGCTGTAGATTACAAAAAAGACAATATATTAATTGAAAAAACAGAAACTAATTATGAATCTACACTTACAAGACTTATGCTTATAAATGACAAGCTCAGATAAAAATAAATCATTGCAACAGTGACCAAATTCTCGTGCAAGCGCGGATATTAACTCGTGATCACATAAATACAAAAATAAAATCCTGGTTTCACTTCGTATAACTTGCCATCAACCTTAAGACTAACCTCACATAACGCTATGCATCCACGCTTAATACGTATGCCTTTTCTCCTTTCAGCTGCCTGGACTGCCATATTTCCACCATACTTTCCATCACCAGCAACCGGCTTGTTTAATATAATCTTATCTTTATCTCGTATACTATATCCATCTTAACTAATAATTCCAATACTCTTAATCCACTTTGTAAAAAGTACTTTCCACTCACCAGTCTGTGCAAAATCATCACCACAGCCATAACCATGGCCACCTGTTCTGAATATATGAAGTTCAGCACTTACCCCGGCTTTTCTTGCTGCCATATAAAAGCCCACACTGTTCTCAGACAATGTTGTTCTGTCATCATCCGTTTCACATATAAATACTGGCGGCATATCCGGTCTTACAAGCTTATCCGGATTATACTTATGCAGTATCTTTGCCTTACTGTCACTGATTCTCTCAAGCACCTGTTCCTCAGACATATATCTTTTGCCTGCTTCAATACAATCGTCAATACTTATAACCGGATATGAACAAACAGCAAAATCTGGTCTTGCTGATAGTTTATCATATTCATCCTTATACTTATAATCCGCATACACATCACTTTCATACGCTGTTGATAATAACGCTGCCATAAAGCCTCCTGCTGAAAAGCCCATGACGCCTATCTTAGCTTCATCTATACCGAATTCCTGCGCCCTTCCTCTTATAACTCTCATTGCGCGCATAGCATCTATAAGTGGGACATCCTCTGCATTATCATGTTCATCTGATGGAAGTCTGCATTCAAGAACAAATGCAGCTATTCCCATACTATTAAGCCACTTTGCAACATCTTCACCTTCAAAGTTGTATACAAGGCGTCTGAACGCACCTCCTGGAATAATCAATACTGCCGGAATCCTTTGTCTGTCTGTACTGTTACCAATACCATCAGGTATATAAGGAACAATATCCGGATCTGTAATGTTCTGCACTATATGCTTTACTCTTCCATCAGGCATATCTTCAGTGTAATATTTTCTTGTAAGCTTAAAGTTCTGCGAACCCGGAGCCCCATGCTCAAACAGCCTTATCTTGTTTACTGGTGTCTTAAACACCTCATTCTGCGTATCTGTCATATCTACTCATCCCTGCTCTCAAGAAACAAAAGCTTATTAGCCTGTATGCTCAGCTCATCATAATGCATAAGCATATCACTCTCATCATATTCTTCTGAAATCACTTTATAGCCTTCAAACCTTATAAGATTCTTGAAATATTCTTCCACATCTGCTGTCTGCTTAACAACAACCTCACTGAATGCCACTCCCTCTTCTGACTCCTGAAAATCTGGTCTGTAAAGAAGCTCACCGGTAATTATATTTTCTTTATCGGCTACAAATACAGCTTTGGCATAATATTTGTTACTGTCCGTTGTCGCAAGACGTATTCTTCTTGGTGGTGCCATCGTCTTATCATTCATGGCATTCGCTTTCCTGACTTCTTCTGAATCAAAATATTCCTTTTCAATTATCATATTTAACCTTCTTTCTGTCATATAAATCACTCATAGTTTTACAATATCCAAAACAGGACGATATATTTAAGGTTCTTATGGATATATGTTCTAAACAGGCTTTTGTATCAGGGGAAACTATTTTTCCATTTTTTAGCCCCTAAAAATGGAATTTATTTTTTCACTTTCTTTTCCCCAGTTTTGCATTAAATAAATTCATTTTCTTCTTTTCACCTTGCTTCTTTTTGAAAAAATTATATTTCCTTTTTTATGAAGAATTTCGGAAAATTAGATTTGCGTGATACAAAGAAGTAATTATCTACCACTATGCTAACTCACATAGTGCTAAACGTCAATTATTTCTTACCATTATATTTCATCTGGTCTGACTTCTGTTGAATTAACTTCACACACCATCTGCATCATATAATTTTTATTCATATCACCATTATCAGGAACTAATATAAGTTCGTGTATGCTGCTTGGTAAAACATATAGCCCTTTACAATTATTAAAGCCAGCTAATTATGAGATATCAAAAACAAGGAAATACAAGCATGATATTGGAAAGATAGAAAACATGGAATACGATAAAATATCCGATTTTTATACATGTAAGAATAACAGGAAACTTACAGTATCACATATAAGACACAATAAAACTAAAACAGGACATGCAGTTCAGAAGATACCTAAGCAAAGGGATTGCGAATGTACTCGCTTAAAGTACTCTTTTAGCAATTGCAAGAAACATAAATAAACTTCATAATAAGATTCAGAACGGGAAGACAGGAACACATTTATTTCCTTTAAAAAGTGCCTGAATTTAGAAATATCAAAATAAAAATTTTAAAAACCTATATAGGTTTATTAAAGTACGCCAATTTTTGGAACATCCCATTCATTTTAATAAATAGTAACTTATCACCAGTAAACAAGCAACTTAAAGCCACTTTTATCTGGTTCAGTTTTTAAGCAGTTTGGTTCAGTTTTGGTTCAGATAAAAAACCAAACTGTACTAGTTTACACCAATTTACATTAAGTATTAGTATATACATTTTTTGCCAAACCGCTTAAATACTGCATTCTAATTTCAAGCAATTATACTATTCGTATGATTACATTCTGTCGTGGAATGTTCTAGTAATAACTGTTGCAAGTGGTAATAATCTGCTCTTTAATATGCTGATAGCATCTTCACTTATAAGTCTTGCACCACTTGTCGCCACCATAACTGGATCAACAACTATATTTCCTGCTTTATACTCTGTAAGCTTATCTGCTATTACCTGAATCAGTTCACCTGAAGCAACCATTCCTGTCTTGACAGCATCCGGATATATATCTGTAAATATACCATCCAGCTGCTCTGCTAAAAACTTAGGAGATACCTCCATTATATCTGTTACACCAGTAGTGTTCTGTGCAGTCAGGGCTGTGATTGCACTCATCGCATATACACGATTAGCTGTCATTGTCTTTATATCTGCCTGTATTCCGGCACCTTTTTAGTCTTTATATAATCTATGAGCCCCGCCTGTTCAAGCTTTTTCCTTAATCTTGTAACATTAACAGTCAGCGTGTTATCATCAATAAAGTCATCACTTTCCCAAAGCTTCATCATAATATTATCACGCGAGACTACTTTACCTATATTCTCAAGAAGACTCTGCAGTATACGGTACTCATTCTTAGTAAGTTCAATCCTTTTCCCATTATACGTAAATGTCTGGTCATTCAGGTTAAGTATACAGCCGTTATGTTCTATGATATTCGTACTCTCTGCAAATGAATATGTCCGTCTTAGCATTGCCTGCACCTTAGCTATAAGCATATTGATATCATCTGCTATTTTAACATCATATCCCCACTTTAATAACTGTTCACATACATTATCAGCTATAATCCTGTCATCCTCAACTATTAATATTTTATACATAGACTCACCCTGCTTCAATGTGCTTCATTATTGTATTATTATTTACAAGCTATTACGTTAAGTATATATTCATACATTCTCTTAGTTGAAGATATGCTTAAGTGTTCCTCAGTTGTATGAATATCAAAAATATCAGGTCCCATTGATATGCAGTCAAGTCCTTCTATTTTGCCTGCAAGTATACCACATTCAACACCTGCATGAATAGCCTCGATAGTTGGCTTTTTACCATACATCTGTTCAAATATCCTTACCATGTCATCACGCAGCTTAGAATCCTTCTTATATTCCCATGCTGGATATTCACCTGTAAATTCAGCATTTGCCCTGAATGCTTCACTAATGAATTTGATCTGGCTCTTAAGATTCTTTAAAGCAGCCCCTACAGAACTTCTAAGTGAGAATCTAAGACATATACCTGATTCATCTAGTGAAATCACACCAAGATTAAGCGAAGTTTCCACAAGATTATCTATATCCTGGCTCATTCTCATTATTCCGTTAGGTAATGCCTGTATAAGTGAAACTGCCTTTGTGCTATCTTCATATGTTACTGCCTCTGTGCTGCAACCCTCTGATATATCTACAACACACTTTAAGTCTGCATCAGATGTAGCAAACTCTTCTTTTATCTCTTTTGCTGCATTCTCAATAGCTGCTTTAACCTCTGCTGTCTTGTCTGCTGCTACAATAATCTCAGCCATACATTCTCTTGGAATAGCGTTATCCTTTCTTCCACCGTTAAACGCTGCAAGATATACATTATTGTCTGTGATAACATCCCTTAATATTCTTGACATAAGAACATTCGCATTACCTCTGCCTTTATCTATTTCGACACCTGAATGGCCTCCTGTCAGTCCTGATAAAGTAATACTAAGCTTTGTTCCAGTAACCTTATTTTTATCAAGCTTTAGTGTAACTCTGCTACTGCAGCCACCTGCACAGCTTGCAAGCATGATTCCTTCTTCTTCACTATCCATATTAAGAAGCTTTTTGCCCTTTAACATAGATACATCTATGGAAGAAGCACCTTCCATGCCTACTTCCTCAGATACTGTACACACGAACTCAAGACGTGGATGTGCGATACTGTCGTCATCAAGTATTGCAAGTGCATAGGCAACAGCTATTCCATCATCACCACCAAGCGTTGTTCCCTTAGCAGATATGAAATCACCATTTACCTCAAGATCCAGTCCATCCTCATCCATATTCTTATCACAATCAGGTGTCTTCTCGCATACCATATCCATATGTCCCTGAAGTATTATAGGTGCTGCATCCTCATAACCCTTTGAGGCTTCCTTTATTATGATTACATTGTTAAGTGAATCCTGATAATATTCAAGCTTTCTTTCCTTAGCGAAATCAACAAGATAATTGCTGATTTTTTCTTCCTTATATGATGGATGTGGGATATTACATATATCCTCAAAAAAAGAAAATACATTTTTAGGTTCTAATTCAGATAATACTCTCATAACACTGTCTCCTTTAAAATATTTATAATCTACAAATTTATTTTATTCATTTGTTTATCTGCTTATTTATCTTGTTCATATATACAATAAACTGATTCTTATGAAGCAGCTTTATAAAATAACACAATCTCTCATACAGCGGCTCCGCTTTATCTCCAAAATGCTCTTTCACAAGCTGTCCTATATCATAAATACTTCTTACACCATCTATGCTATGCCATACAAATGTACCGAAATCATCTAGTTCGATGTAACTATATCTGGGCTTTCGTGCAATAAGCTGCGCTATTCTGTTAAAAATCCCCTTATTGTGTACTTTGACTTCTACATGACCTTTTTTGTTTTCCCTGCATTCGAACAACGAATTATGCTTTGGAACATAGTCTAAGTAATTATCCTTCTGCTTAGCCATAAATCAAGCCTTCTCCTTTAATCCTAGAAAATAAAAATCTGCCGGCAAAATAACCGGCAGACTCATTGTAACATATTATTTATTATTTTGTCTTCTTTTCTTTTTTGTTAATAAATGCTACTAATGTTGCAACAAGACATGCAAAGAATACAAGTCCTCCAATATTACCAAGATTAATAATCTTTGATATATTAATAGCATCGCCAAGAGTATCTGCACCAATAGGAATAATAGCGAATACCGCTAAAAGGATACCAACCAGTCCTTCACCGGCAATAAGACCTGATGAATAAAGTATTCCCTGATTAACCTTAGCCTTACGCTCTTCTTCTGTAATACCTTTCTTCTTATCAAAGTAAAGTCTTACAAGTCCACCAACCATAATAGGTGTACTTAAATAGATTGGAAGATAAAGTCCTACTGCAAATGGAAGCACAGGTATCTGAAGAATCTCAACTACTATTGCAATTGCAACTCCTGCAAATACAAGTGACCATGGAAGGCTGTTACCCATAACACCTTCAACAACCATCTTCATAAGAGTTGCCTGTGGTGCTGGTAATTCTGTTGAACCATAGCCCCATGCTGCATTAAGTAAATAAAGTACTCCACCAACTGTAATAGCTGATACAGCTACACCAATAAGTTCACCAGCCTGCTGCTTGTAAGGTGTTGCACCTACTATATAACCTGTCTTTAAATCCTGTGATGTATCTCCTGCTATAGCAGCAATTATACATATTACAGAACCAATACTTATAGCCGCAACCATACCCTTCATTCCAACAGTACCTGTTGCCTTAAGAATCGCTGATGAAATAAGAAGTGTCGCAATAGCCATACCTGATACAGGGTTATTGGAACTACCTACTAATCCAACCATACGAGATGATACTGTTGCAAAAAAGAAACCAAATATGATAATGATAATTGCACTAAGAAGATTTACAGGAATAGCTGGGATTAACCACATAATAATAGCAAGTACTCCGATTCCTAATACAACAAACATCATAGGAATATCCTTAGTTAATCTTGATTCTACTCCATCTGCCTTCTTACCATATCCCTTAAGTGCCTGCTTAAATGTCCTTACAATAAGTGGTAATGACTTAATCAAGCTTATAATACCACCAGCTGCAACTGCACCGGCTCCAATATAACGTACATAATTAGACCATATCTGTGATGGATTCATCTGTGAAACTGGAATAAGTGCTGGTCCAATGATATTATCTCCACCGAATAATGCGATTAATGGCATAATCATAAACCATGCAACAGAACCACCTGCAAGAAGGTATGATGATACCTTAGGTCCACATATATAACCAACTCCTAAAAGTGCAGGTAATACATCTGCACCTACTGCTGAACCCTTATATGGTTTAATTGTAAAATCAACCTCACTTGGGAACACCTTAAGTCCATCTGCTATAAACTTATAAACAGCAGCAATACCAAGACCTGCAAATACTGTGCCAGCCTTAGCACCACCTTCTTCACCTGCAACTAATACCTCAGCACATGCCTGTCCTTCTGGATAAGGTAACACACCATGCTCCTGGACTATCAATGCACTACGAAGTGGAATCATGAATAATACTCCAAGGAAACCACCGATTAATGCAATAAGCGCTATCTCAACTAAAGAAGGCATAACTGTACCTTCCTCCTGCGCCCACATAAATAATGCTGGAAGTGTAAATATAGCACCTGCTGCAACCGATTCACCAGCAGAGCCAATAGTCTGGACCATGTTATTCTCTAATATGGAATCTCTTCTTAATATAAAGCGGATAATTCCCATTGAGATAACCGCTGCTGGTATGGATGCAGAAACTGTCATACCAACTCTAAGTCCTAAATATGCGTTAGCACCGCCAAATAATATAGCTAATAAAGCACCTATAATAACAGATGTAACTGTTAACTCAGGCATAACCTTATCAGCTGGAATATAAGGCTTGAACTCTTTCTTTTCGTTCATACTCTTTCTCTCTTTCTTAATATTCTTATGCAAAAAACGTACATAATATAATATTATTAAAAAAATATGAAAATGTCAAATATCTTTCAGATGTAAATTGTAAACCGTAAATAGTAAACATAGCTTTATTCCTATGCAATTCCTGCAATCAGAACTTTGCAAATATATTAGTACTATTCTTAAGATTCTGGGCAACACTCTTGTTTTCTATCATTTTATTGCTGATATTGACTATATCCTCAACAAGATCCTGTGTGCTTATTCTTCAAATTTCACATCCTGAAGATTATCTCTTTGAGCTGTAATTCCATCTGCACACCACTCATAGGTATTTGTAAATATCTCTGGTGTATGAACCGTTTCAAAAAGATAAGTTCCATCTGCATTTCCATAATTGCCAAGAACTTCAAGTAGTTTCTGAATTCCTGCTCCAATACTCTCTCTATTTTCGGCTTTGTCAATTTCTTTTAAAATCCGCAGAATATCTCCTTCTCCTGCAAGGATATTGTAGTTCTGCCTATTCAATATCCTCTTTCCATAAATAGATGTTCATATCAAGGCTCATCGCATATCCCCTGTCTGTGGAGAATTTTGTCGAATGAAAAGAATCATCCTTGTACATCTGCAAAAATTCTCTTGTGGTTTATTATCCATCCGCTATAGTAACTTACCTTGCCGCTAAGCACCTTCATCTCTCGATCCATCAATTCTCATCGCGAAGCACTGACTGATATCTGTCGGGTAATATACCGGATTTTTACCAGAAGAATAGAAGTCAAATCTATAAGTGACATAATTTCACTGGTAAATAAAATGAACAATGCTACTGAAATTGAATGGGATATAGATAATGAATCTCCTGATTCTGAAGCAACTTTAACCAGACTTATGCTTATTAACAACAGTCTAAAGTAATTACTAACTATTTATTTTCTATATAATTTCTTACAACAACATATATTTTAATTAAACTTGTCGCAAAATGTTAATTTGCATATATCATGTCTTCAAGCCAAATTTGATGTCGTGAAAATTTAACAACTAATAAAAAAAATAAAGTGCAGATTCAGTTAGAATCTGCACTCCTTTTTTATTCAGATTATAAATGGTGCTTTTTATATCTTATTAT
>OHPH01000600.1_pt1 | contig 18299 bp, 17 predicted proteins | sample 1577681 | NCBI WGS metagenome assembly OHPH01 (sample SAMEA3879603, study PRJEB24766) | human gut metagenome | biome: human-associated habitat; feature: feces | place: USA | collected 1985/1987 | reverse complement strand
AAGATAAGAAATACCCCCTATATTTTGGAGGTCATCTTGGTCATCTAGAATGGTGCGTACTGTCGTGGCATCAATGGCATCATTTCGATCCGACAGCGTTACCATTGCTTTAAAAATGACACGATGGGAATACTTGTAAAAGTCGTCTGCTTCGATAAACTCTCGAACTGTAATCAACTTTTCCGGGTTAATGAGAATAGCCCCTAGAACAGACTGTTCCGCTACTAAATCATGAGGTTGCACCCGTAATTCTTGAGCTTCTGCCACAATTATTCCCTCCTTTACAAGATTTACTTATAGTGTCAACGAATTACTCAGCACTATTTTTGATGTTAAGTTTAATTTGTGCACTCACTTCTTTATGAAGCTTTACAGGAACCTCAATCAGACCAATCGCACGAATAGGATGTTCAAGTTCAATATGACGTTTATCAACTTTTATACCAAATTGTTTTTGAAGTCCTTCTGCAATCTTTTTGGCTGTAATTGAACCAAAAGTACGTCCGTCTGGTCCGACCTTCTCAGTAAATTGAAGACGATTTTCTTCTTTTTCAAGTTGCTCTTTAACTTGCTTCGCTTCAGCCAACAACTCTGCTGCATGTTTTTCTTCAGATTTTTGCTTACCTTTCAACTCACCGATAGCTTGGTTTGTCGCTTCCTTGGCAAGATTCTTTTTAATTAAGAAGTTTTGAGCGTAACCTGATGGTACTTCTTTAATTTCGCCTTTTTTACCTTTACCTTTAACGTCTTGTAAGAAAATAACTTTCATTTTAGTCCTCCTTGGGAGCCAATTCTCCCATAATAGTTTCAATCAATTTATTTTTTGCTTGAGCAACACTACAGTCTCGCAATTGGCAGGCTGCTAAGTTGAAATGGCCTCCACCACCCATTTTCTCCATAATACGTTGTACATTAATCGTTTTATGGCTTCGAGCAGATATATTCACAGTAGAATCACTTGTCCTAGCGACAACAAAAGTTGCTTCGATATCTGCCATGGCAAGCATCGTATCTGCTGCCTTAGAAATCACAACATTATTATAACATTTAGGATTATCACCTGAGGCAACAATGATATCATCTGTAATACGTTCACCTGCTAGAATTAGCTCATTGATACGTCGATACTCTTCAAAATCAGTGGCAGAAATCGTTTGGATTTCTCCACTATCACTTCCTAAACTACGCAGATAAGAGGCGACATCAAAGGTTCTACTAGTCACACGAGTTGAGAAATTTTTAGTATCCAACATGATACCTGCCATAAGGATAGAGGCTTGGATTTTACTTAAACGTTCTGGGGCACCTTGGAATTGCAATAACTCCGTAACCAATTCACAGGCTGAGCTCGCCCCACTTTCAATAAAGGTCAAAACAGCATTTTCAGGAAAATCATCATCTCGACGGTGATGGTCTACAACAATAACTTCATTAAATCGATCATAAAAATCCTTAGATAGGGTTAAATTGATTTTAGAATGGTCAACCATAATTAGCAACGAATGTTGGTTTACCAGCTCTTCAGCCTCTGAAAGTGTAATAAGAGGTGACTGACCATCTTCTTTTAACCGTTCGACTGCACGCTCAATATCTGCATTCATAGCCGTATCATCGTAAACAGCATAGCTTTTTCGAACAATTTGACTGGCAAAATGAGCCATACCGACCGTTGCCCCTAGAGCATCCATATCGAGATTCTTATGTCCGACAACAAACACTTTTTCGACTGTTTTCAACTTATCAGAGATTGCAGTCATCATAGCCCTTGTTCTTGTACGAGAACGTTTTACTGTTGAAACAGAACCTCCTCCAAAATAAAGAAGTTCCTTGTGATCATCGTTTTCCTTAACAACAGCTTGATCTCCACCGCGAACTAGTGCGATATTCAGATTCTGCAAGGCAACCTGACCGATTTGATCATGCTTAAGCGTACCAAATGAAATTCCCATGCTCAAAGTTAGTGGTAAACCACGCTCCTGAGCCTGCTGACGGAAATCATCCAAGACAGAAAACTTTTGATCCATGAATTCTGTCAAAACACTGTAGTTGGTGAAGAAGTAAAAACGATCACCTTCAATACGTCGATAATGAATATGCTTAGCCTTAGCAAACTCAGAAATAAACCCTGCCACAAATGTATTGATTTTTGAAACATCGGCATCGGGTAAACTTCCCGTCACATCGTCATAGTTATCAACTGAAATAATCCCGATAACAGGACGAGTCATATTTGGATCAGCATTTTCATCTTGATCATAAACATTGTCAATAAAATATGTCAACTTATTGTCAAAATCCACAAAAGCGGCATATTTATTATCACCAACGGTTATCACATTCGAAGGTGAACCCTTTCGTTTCTGGGAAATAAAATCCGCAATCAACTGCTTATTGAAATTTCCATTTTCATCCGAAAGTACTAGCTTCGCATAGGGGTTGAACCATTCAATATGATCGTTCTCATCAAAAGTAATAACCCCAACAGGCATCTTTCCGAGAAGGATCTTCAAAGAATCTTCAACATCCTGATTCAGTTCATCTAATTGCTCTATTTCTAAGGACTCATATGTTGTCTTTTGGTAATGCAATAAGGCAACAACTACTACCATAATAATAAAAAGCGCAAAAATGAGTGCAGACTCCGATTTTAGTACGCGAACAAAAATAGTAGCAATTCCAAAAAGAATTAGCCCAATCATTACAAGATGAATCGTTGCAAAGTGAAATCTTTTCATATAAAACCTCTTAATCTAACAATTATAACATAAAAAAGCCTTAATTAAAAGGCTTTTAAACGTGTTAGCACCGTTAGTCTACTTTCCTGCGGGCCTTATTATTACCTTCAAGATAAACCATCAAAATTGAGATATCTGCTGGGTTGACCCCTGAAATACGACTCGCTTGACCAATGGTCTCAGGATTGATTTTCTTAAATTTTTGACGAGCTTCGGTAGCAATGGAATCAATAGCATCCCAATCAATATTTTTCGGAATCCTCTTTTCTTCCATACGCTTCATCTTAGCTACTTGATCCAAAGCTTTATTGATATAACCTTCGTACTTGATTTCGATCTCAAGCAACTCTATAATCTTAGCGTCCAAATCTTCTGCAGCTGGGCCCACAAACTGAGTAGCTGTGGCGTAATCAATCTCTGGTCTACGCATAAACTCTTTAGCTGTCATGGCATCTGTCAATGGCTTAAAGCCTAGGGCTTGAATTTTTTCATTCGTTTCTTTAATAGGTTTTAATTTTTCTTTTGACAGACGTGTCAACTCGCTGTCAAACTGATTTTTCTTAATTTCAAAGATGTTCCAACGTTCATCGTCAACCAAACCAACTTCTCGACCAATAGGTGTCAAGCGCATGTCAGCATTATCATGACGTAATATGAGACGATACTCTGCGCGTGATGTCAATAAACGATATGGCTCCAAAGTTCCTTTCGTGACAAGATCGTCAATCATTACACCAATATAGGCATCACTACGTTTGAGAATAAGCTCAGGTTTACCTTGGACTTTCAGAGCTGCATTGATACCAGCAACTAGACCTTGACCTGCTGCTTCCTCGTATCCAGAAGTTCCGTTGGTCTGTCCTGCTGTAAAGAGACCTGAAATCAACTTCGTTTCAAGTGTTGCACGTAGTTGATGAGGGAGCACGATATCATATTCAATCGCATAACCAGTTCGCATCATCTCTGCCTTTTCGAGGCCTTTAATTGAGTGAATCAACTCTTTTTGAACATCTTCTGGCAGACTAGTCGACAGGCCTTGCACATAGACTTCTTCAGTCTCTCTTCCTTCAGGTTCAAGGAAAAGTTGATGGCGATTCTTATCGGCAAATCGGACAATTTTATCTTCAATTGATGGACAATAACGAGGTCCTACACCCTTGACAATACCTGAAAACATTGGGGCACGGTGCAAATTATTATTGATAATATCGTGGCTCTCTTGATTCGTATAAGTTAGCCAACAAGGAATTTGATCCTGAAGATAATCTTCATCCTTCGACAAGAATGAAAAATGATTCGGCTTTTCGTCACCTGGTTGAATTTCAGTTTCTTCGTAATTAATTGATGATGCCTTGACACGAGGAGGGGTCCCTGTTTTAAATCTTCCTATCTCAAGGCCAAGATCCCTCAAGTTATCTGCCAATGTAACAGATGCAAGACTATTATTTGGTCCAGAAGAATATTTGAGCTCACCTAGGATAATTTCACCGCGCAAAGCCGTTCCTGTTGTTACAACAACCGCTTTAGCTCCATATTTTTGATTTGTGGCTGTTCTTACACCAACTACCTTACCATCTTCAACAAGAATTTCATCAACCATGGACTGACGGAGAGTCAGGTTTTCCTGACGCTCAACTGTATGCTTCATTGTCATAGCATACAAGGCTTTATCTGCTTGTGCACGTAAAGCTCTGACAGCAGGTCCCTTACCGGTATTCAACATTTTCATCTGAATATAAGTTTTATCAATATTTTTACCCATCTCTCCACCAAGGGCATCAATCTCACGGACAACAATCCCCTTGGCAGATCCCCCAATAGAAGGATTACATGGCATAAAAGCCAACATCTCTAGGTTAATAGTCGCTAATAAAACCTTACATCCCATGCGGGCTGCAGCTAAGCTAGCTTCCACACCAGCGTGGCCAGCACCAACAACAATTACATCAAAATTTTCATCAAACTCGTAAGACATTTTTTAGATTTATGCAGTGATTTACAATCAGCTGCCCATCCTTTCTTTGTTTTTTCCTACAAAAATAGCCAAAACTCCAGAAAACTGTACGCAAAAACGCACAATTCTCATGAGCTTTGACCATCATGACTATTGTTAAAGTTATTTTATCAAATCAAATCGTTTTGTCAATGAAAATCACTATTTAATCAAGGTCTGCACACTGACGATAATCATCTGTATTCCTATCGAGAATAGTAAAAGTCCCATCATTTTCGTTATAATTTTCATCAAATTTTCTCCCAAGAAGCCTGCAATTTGTTTTGCACTTCTTAACAGGAGATAAGTGATGACACATAGTAGAGCAAAAGCAACTACGGTTATCAGTTGTTTCTGCAAACCTCCATTAGCCAGACTTAAAGCAGTTGTAATTGTACCTGGTCCTGCAAAAAGTGGCATTGCAAGAGGAGAAATAGCAATAGACATTGGATCTGAATTTACTGCTTGCTGCTCCATTCCTTTATAGCTAGGTGAATGATTACCATTAATCATATGATAACCGATAACAGCCACTAATATTCCGCCAGCAATTCTGAAAGAAACAATTGTAATTCCAAATACTTTAAAAATGAAATCTCCTGAAAAGATAAAAACAGTTATAATAACAAAGGCAATCAAGAGACTTCTAAAAGCAATTTTTCGTGAAATTTTTTGACTATCATCTGCTACTAAAGCCATGTAAGCAGGAAGATTTGAAATTGGATTCATTATAGCGAAAAATGCCATAAATGCAAAAAACAATTGTGAACTCATCGTTATTACTTAACTCCAGTTAGATATACTGACAAACTTTTCCGTCTTTATACGCTTGGTCAATAATACCGCCGCCCAAACATTCCTGACCATCATAGAAAACAACAGCTTGACCAGGTGTAATAGCACGCTGAGGTTCAGCAAAAATAACCTCTGCTTTATCACCCTTAACCTTTACAGTAACTTTACTATCAGGTTGACGATAACGGAATTTTGCTGTGCATTCCATTTCAAATTCTTCTGGCATTTCTCGAGTAAAGTGAATCATTGAAGCGTCAAGTGAAGTTGACATCAACGACTCATGGTGGAAACCTTGACCCACGTAAAGAATATTTTTAGAAAGTTCTTTCCCTACTACAAACCAAGGAGCATTATCTCCACCTTTTTGACCACCAATACCCATACCACCACGTTGACCAATGGTGTAATACATGAGTCCGTTATGTTCCCCCATATCACGACCATCGACAGTCATCATACGACCTTTTTGAGCTGGCAAGTACTGACTAAGAAACTCTTTAAAGTTCTTTTCACCAATAAAACAGATTCCTGTCGAATCTTTTTTCTTGGCTGTTGCAAGACCTGCACGTTCAGCAATCTCACGAACTTCTGGCTTTTGTAGATGTCCTAAGGGAAACATCGTTTTCTGCAACTGCTCTTGCGAAAGTTGACTAAGGAAGTAGGTTTGATCTTTATTATTATCTGCACCACGCAACATATGGACAATGCCGTCTTCATCGCGAACAACTTGAGCGTAATGTCCTGTAGCCACATAATCTGCTCCCAATGTCATCGCATAATCTAAGAATGCCTTAAACTTGATTTCCTTATTACACATAACGTCTGGATTAGGGGTACGGCCTGCACGGTACTCTGCTAAGAAATACTCAAATACACGATCCCAGTACTCTTTTTCAAAGTTGACAGAGTAATAGGGGATACCAATCTGATCAGCTACTGCTGCTACATCTTTATAATCTTCGGTTGCTGTACACACACCAAACTCATCTGTGTCATCCCAGTTTTTCATGAAAACACCGATTACATCATAACCTTGCTCTTTTAAAAGTAAGGCTGTCACTGATGAATCAACGCCACCACTCATACCGACAACAACACGTGTTTTTGAATTATCAGTCATAGATAACTCCTCCCATCAAATAAAAATTAACATAGACTTGAAGGGTCTAGTTATTCAAATATCGATTTGAAGGTCGATTTTGAAGCGTAAAAGCACGCAAGCTTAATTATATCATGATTAAGGAATAATGCAAAAAGGTTACCACTAGGCAACCTTTTTTATACTTATTTTTGTGTAAAGCCACTGTAAACCTATTACTCCCAGAACTATTATTGGAATCACTAACGCTACAAATAGCCATCCTGGCTCCTGATAACTTAACACAAGTTTATTCTGTCCTTTTTGTGATGAAACGGTCGGTGTACCAATCGTTGACAAACTATAGTCATCCTTGTCTAGTTCTTTACCATTTAGTGTCAAGATAGAATCTTTATAAACAACTATTGGTAGATTCAGTTCCTCCCCTTCATCAGCTGGCCAAGTTAATACAAGATAACCATCTTCTACTAGCTTTTCTGCCTTCTGATTCGTAACGATATTTTTATAATAAAGATCGTAAGTATTCTGCTCACCTATTTTCCCATAAATCGGTACGTAATCTGGTGTGGGTTTGACAACTAAATTTAAAAACTGTGACAAGTCACTGTCATTCATGGTAAGACTTATCGTCTGGTAATCTCCTTCAACGTAAGTATGTTTAACAATGGAAATAAGTTCACCATCTTGTGCCGCAGTTTTTACACGATCGGTAGTATCCATCATATTCTGAATAAGACCAACGCCCGCAAAGGCAAAGAGTAAAACAGCAATACTTTTTCGCCAGTTTACAAATCGCGTGACCGTTAACCCTGTAATTGCTAAAAGTAAAATAGTGGCAGGAACAAAAAATCTAAATGGAAATTGAATCAATTCAGCAAATGTATTTCCATTTTCTACTAGATACTGCCATGGAAAAAGACCTGTCGATAAGAAGAAAAAGATAAAATAAATAAAATGCAGTATTTTTTTCCATTTAGCAAATTTCTTCCAATTCAAAACAGCGTAAATAAACTGTAAAATGAGTAACACCATTAAGGAAATTGGGGTATATAGCCAGTATCTTGCCGTTCCATCTATCCCATTCTTACCTATTTCTCTATTTATAAATGGATTTAAAAGGTGATTAGTCCCTCTCAAATATAGGAGTACTAACCAGACATTGACAGTCAGTAAGAGGAACAGAATGACTGCTATAACGACTTGCACGAAGGTTTCCTTTTTCTTTGCGATAGGAGACTTTACAAAAGTGTAAAGATAAAAAGGAAGATACATCATCACTAGCATCAAAGCACTAAGTACGTGAACCTGAAAAATCAATGCCATAGATAAGGCAAGTCTAATTGGTTCTACTTTTTGATAAAAGACATAGTGAATTGCTGGAATAAAACAAAAAGGTAGTAAAGCTGCTCCCCAACTAGAGAACCCCTGACGCATCGTCCAGTATTGAATAGAGAATGTTGTCGCATAGAGTAAACCTAGTGACAAGGCAATTGTTGTCTTAACTTTACACTGCTTGAGCAAAGCATTGAGGACTCAGACAGTATATGTAGTAATACCCTTGACACAATCTGATAACGAAACCAAGTGCCACTTATTAAAACAAGCCCTCCTTGTAAATAAGCAAAAAAAGGACCGTAAAGAGCATTGACAATGCGGCCTGACTGTTGGAATCCATATAAAGATAAAAAGTAAGAAAGGTTACCATTTTTTAGTTGCATAGCAGCTTCATAGAATCTGTTATAGTGAAAGATGGAATCTGAACCTAAAATGACTTTTTTTGTAAATAGTTGTGGCGTAACCAATAACACAGCAAAAGCTATAATAATAAGAGAAACCCACAACTTTTCTCTTGATTTAAAAATTTGTTTCATTGCTATACCTTTCATTCCTATTATAACAAAAAGGCCATACCCTACCTAATAATAACAAAAAGCTCTATAAAACATATTACCCACATCCAAATTAAAAAGCTGAGAGTACGCTCCCAACTTCTATTAATATTAGTAATTCCAAGCTGACAAACCTTGTGCGTTATAGGCATTCAAGGCTGATTGAATTTGATCCTCAACTGTTGCAGTAGAGCCCCATCCAGGCATTGTTTGAAAAAGACCTGATGCACCTGAACCATTTGCTGCAGTATGATCACCATTTGACTCACGCGCAATAATTGACTCCCAAGTTGACTGAGGAACACCAGTAGCAGCTGCCATCTGTGCCGCTGCATAAGAACCAACTTCTCCTGCAGTGTTACCATTTGAGAGAACAACTGACCCACTACCACTTGCAGCAACCGAAGGAGCTGTTCCAGTATTTTGAGTCGACGTAGTATCAGTACTCGTTGTAGCAGTGCTTGTAGTAGCAGTAGCTGACTGAGACTTTTCAGCTGCTTCTACCGCTTCTCCTGTTGTTTCTGACTGAGGCTTACTTTCTTCAACCTTTTCTTTGTTAGCTTTATTCTCTTTGCTTGAGCTAATTTCTGTTGATTTTACTAAATCTGCTGTCGATTCTGACGTTGTTGATGCTGTTGAAGGTGCTGGGGTAACAGAATCTGAAAATGCATTAACCAACCCTTTATTAATTAGTGTAGAAAGTGATACTGCCAAAATGACAATAAAACTTGTTACAATTGCTACTGGTACCGCCAATGATTTCTTCGCTGCTAATTTGATACGGCGTCCCTTATAACTTTTTTTTAACATAAATCCCTCCTAGTTAATTCTAGTTACATTCATCATAACTTAGTAATATTACTGCCGATTATTTGTATTATGTCTAATGTTACAATGATTTATCATTTTAATAAAAAAATGCCAAGAATCTGGCATTTTCCCCTTATTTGTATGAGGTTTTACAAGTTTTCCTCATAAGTCAGTAATAATGATTTAGTACCAACCATGAGCATTCCAGAAAGCAAGAGCTGCTGTCCATGAACCATAACGGCTTGCTACATAATTATCTGCTACCTTTTCTTGATTTTCAGGAGACAAGTCTCCGTTCAAATATGATGATGCTAATTGGTAACGTCCATAATATTGCCCATTTTGAGCTGTATAGCTACCGCTTGACTCACGTTGTGCGATTTCTTCTTTGGCAGCTGCCTCTGAAGAAGAAAGATTTGTATTGGTTGCTTGAGTATCTTCACTTTGTGTAGACTCTGTTGATTGTGTTGATTCAGCAGCTGCTTCTGTTGTAGCTGTTGTAGCTGAAGGTTCTGTAGTCTCTTCAGTTGTTTCATTAATTGTTAAGTTTTGACCAATAGAAATCTTATTGGCGTCTTGAATACCGTTTTTTGAAACGATTTCATCTACAGTCGTACCATTCTTCTTAGCAATAGCTGAAAGGGTATCGCCTTTTTGAACTGTGTAAGTTTCTGCATTAGCTAAAGCTGTTGCCCCAAGTGTTGCTACTGTAACAAGTCCAAAAAGACCTAATTTTTTAGTGTTAGATGTATTCTTTTTTTGCATGATGATGCTCCTTTATCTATTTATAGTCCAATCCATATTAGTCAAAGATTTTAAGTTATTTTATTGTTTATGACTAATAGGTAAATCAACTGGCTTACTCTATATAGGGATTTCTCAATCCAGATTAAGCTGAAGAACTATAACCATGTATCTATGATACCTTGGAAATGTAACATCCCCTTGTTAGGGATATTAAAAATATTACAAGTAGGTTGGGATTAGACGAAAAAAGAACGCCTACGTGGGCGTCCATCTGTAACTTCTAGGTCTTAAGACCTAGTTTTTATTTATCTCAACGAGTTAACTCTTAAGATAAAAAAGCATTAATCCTAAAGCTAAAATAGCAATAATTGATAAGGTATCTCGACCATTCCATGAAAGTCGACGATATTTTGTTCGTCCTTCACCACCTTGATAGCCTCGTGCTTCCATAGCAATCGCCAGAGCATCTGCTCGTTTAAAGCTTGATGCAAACAAAGGAATTAAAATAGGTATTATTGACCGTACCTTTTGAATAATATTTCCTTCACCAAAGTCAACACCACGCGCCTTTTGAGCATTCATAATACGAGTCGTATCATCCATCAAAGTTGGTACAAAACGTAGACTCAAAGATAGCATTAAACCAATTTCATGTGCTGGCACTCTGAAAACAGTAAGAGGTTTTAAAAGTGATTCAACTGCATCAGATAAACTTAAAGGTGTTGTCGTTAGAGTAAGTAGGGTGGAAAAACTAATAATGAGAATAAATCTAAGGAATATCATCCAACCTTGATTTAAACCGACTTCCGTAATCTTTAAAAAGCCGATAGACCAAAGTACACTCCCTTTTGTATTGAAGAAAACTTGAAATAGGGTAGAAAATAAAATAATCCAAATCATTGGTTTGATTCCACCTAAAAAGAAACCAAGTTTTATTTTAGACAAGAAAACCAAGAAAAGTGTAAATAAAGTTATTACAGCATAAGTTAAAGGATTATTAGCCCAAAAGATAATAACAATATAAATCAGCATGGCTAATAATTTACTTCTAGGATCTAATCGGTGTATAAAAGAGTCCCCAACAATATAACGGCCAATAATTAACTTATCCATGCGACACCACCTCTACGAATTCCTCGATTGTAATAGGGAGACTTTCAAAGTGATAACCTTTTTCTTGTAGCTGTAGCGCAAACTCCGTTATTTTAGGAACACCCAACTGCTTTTCTTTAAGAAAAGTAACCTTTTGAAAAACATCTTTAGGAGCTCCCGACAACACTAGTTGCCCTTTTTCCATAACATTCACAGCTGTTGCATAATCGGCAACATCATCCATCAAGTGAGTTACTAAAACAATCGTCATTCCAGAAAGATGTAACTCCTTAAAGAGAGACATCAATTCCTTCCGGCCCTGTGGATCTAGACCAGCAGTCGGTTCATCCAGTACTAAAATATCTGGTTGCATAGCTAGAATCCCTGCAATGGCAACACGTCGCATTTGCCCTCCTGATAAATCAAAAGGATTCTGTCCATGAAACTCTTCTGGGAGTCCAACTAATTTTAGACTTTCAATAGCACGTTGTTCTGCTTCTTCCTTAGAAACTCCGAAATTTTGAGGTCCAAAGGCAACATCTTCTAAAACAGTTTCTGCAAATAACTGACTTTCTGGAAATTGAAAAACTAAACCTACCTTCTTACGAACTGGTTTTATGTCCTTATTCTTTGATTGACTGGTTATGATAGTATCATCAACTTGAACCTGACCACTAGTGGGTAAATAAAGGCCATTCAAGAGCTGCATAATAGTAGATTTACCACTTCCTGTATGTCCAATAAAGGCCGTATATGAACCATCTTTTATCGTCGTCGTCATATCAAAAAGGGCACGCCCCTCAAAAGGAGTACCCGCTTGATAGATATAACTTACATTTTTGAGAGAGATTCCCATAGTTGTTCTACCAATTCCTTTTCTGTCAGATAGTCTTCACAATCTATCAGACCTTTATTTCTTAGCTTTTGAGTTAATAATGCACTAAAAGGGATATCTAAACCTAAGTCAACTAACTCTGAGCCTCTACTAAATAGTTCACGAGGACTTGAAACAGACTCCACTTTACCTTTTTTCAAAACCAAAACACGGTCACTCAAAGCGACCTCATCGAGATCATGAGTAATTGATAAAACAGTCATTCCGTATTCTTTACGAATAGCTTTAATAGATTGAATCAATTCCTGGCGACCTTCCGGGTCAAGCATGCTAGTTGCCTCATCCAAAATCAAAATAGATGGTCTCATAGCTACAATACCTGCGATAGCCACACGTTGTTTTTGGCCTCCAGATAATCTAGCTGGCTCTCTATCCTTAAATTCTGACATTCCCACAAATTCCAGAGCCTCTTGAACTCTTGAAGCCATTTCTTCATAGGGAACACCTTTATTTTCAAGACCAAAAGCAACATCATCTTCAACAGTTGCCCCAACAAATTGATTATCTGGATTTTGAAAGACCATACCAATCTTATCACGGATATCCCAGACATTGTCTTCTGTTAATTCTTGACCATCAACAATAATCTGCCCAGACTCTGCCACTAATAGTCCGTCAATAAGACGTGCTGTCGTGGATTTTCCAGAACCATTATGCCCTACAATGGATAACCATTCCCCACGTTTCACGTGAAACGATACATCATCAAGAATATAGGATGGTTGATCTTGATGATATTTAAACTTTAAATTTTTTATTTCAATCATTGATTTATCGTACTACTTGAAAGTATCCTTAAATAAGAAACCTGCACCTTTGAAATAATCATAGCCTGAGTAAATTGTAAAGAACAAAGCAATATAAAGCATAATTGTTCCTACAAAATGCAGATGACACAATAATAGAATGATAGATAACATCTGAGTCACTGTCTTAATCTTACCAGGCATAGCTGCAGCGAGAACTGTACCACCATTCTCCACTAATAAAAGACGAAGACCTGTGACTGCAAGCTCACGACAGATAATAACTGAAACCACCCAAGCTGGCGCTTGATTAATACCGACTAACATAATAAATGCTGACATCACTAGCATCTTATCTGCCAATGGATCTGCAAATTTCCCGAAATTAGTAACAACATGCCATTTTCGTGCAAAATAGCCATCTAAATAATCTGTAATACTGGCAATAGCGAAGACAACCGCAGCAGCAATATGCATGACATTACTTGACGCAAGTGATGTCATCAGTAAAAAGATAGGAATCAAAACAATTCTAGCAAGTGTCAATAAATTAGGTAAATTTTCTTTTTTAAACATTTCTTCTCGATTCTATTGGATTCTTAATGTGAGGTAGCTAGGTGTATTTTTATCTAATTGAGATAAATCAAGTGACTCCCCATTTACCTTTAGAGTTACTTTTGAAGATTGAGCAATAATAATTTGAGTTGGTTTCGTTTTATCAGAAAAATCTAAAGAGTATTTTGAGTTTTTCGTTTTTGAAAGGAGGTAACTCTCTGAAGTATCTGAGTTATCTACTGAAAACCATGTGTCATCGCTATCTTTTGATAACTCCACATCTAAAACTACTGAAGAATTTACATTGGAGAAATCAACCATTAGTTGATTGCCTTGAGTTGTCGTTGTAACATTTGCCCCCGAAACGGTAACCTCAGAAATGCTTCGTGACGATTTAGCCCTACTAGCCGTTGACAGATGATTAACTGTAGAGATAGTATTTGGTTTTATCACCTGAGGTTGATTAGAAAGATGTCTAATAATAATATAACCTACTGAGCAGATGATAAGTAACGAAACCGCACTAAGCATTAGTAAAGGTAAATAGTTAGACTTTCTTTTTTCTTCACGTTTATGCTTTAAAAAGCGTGACATAGGAGCTTTGGTAGCTAAGCTTTCTTCCTTACGTTCAACTGTTTTCTTTTCTTTTTTTAGTTTTTGCTCATTCTGTTTCTGCTCCTCAAACAGACGTTTTCCATCTAAACCAACCGAAGTGGCATACTTTTCAAGCGCCTCTTGCTGAATGTCCTCTGGCAAAGCTTTAAGTTGATCCATTTCCATAGCCAGAAGAAACTGGGCTTCGACTCCAGAAATTTTTTCTACATCATACAAACTTAACTCTTTCTTTATACGCGCTGCACGTAATTGCTCACCTAGAGAGTGTAACTTCATTTTTCCCCTTTCTAATATTCTTCTTTGTTTTCGTGTCTCTATTATAGCAAATAATCACTTATTTAGGGAAGACAACAAAATCGGTAATCTCCATATTTGAGAGATAGTGATTCAAAAAATCCTTCAACTCCTTGGAAGTAATGCTCATCAGTTCCTGACCAAAATCAAAGTATGTTTTATCATTCTCAAAATAAGCTAAATATTGGCTTCCTAAATTCTGGATATTGTCTAGACTACGTAAAAATTCACCATACAAAGCTTTCTTTTGTAAATCCAATGCTTCTTCCGTCAACAATCGTTTTTTATCTGCCGATGTCATCACCTGACGAATTAAACTTGACATACGGATTGGTTCTGCAGTGTCCATAGTCATAATGACAAATGAATATCGATTAGATACCTCGTATTCAATTGACACAGACTCGTCTATTTTTCCTTCAGCATACCAATTTTGATAATAAGGAGACGTCCAGCCAAACAGTAAATTGAACAATAACTGTACCAGTATGTTTTCTCTCATACGATTATCAGTAAAAGGAACACTCTTAAAACCAATGGCTAGTTTTGAGATGAATATCTCCATTTGAAGACTATCTAATTTTTGGATATCTGACTCAATGAGGTGCTTTTCTTTCTCGACTATTCTCTCAGGTGGTGTAAACTTACTTTGTTTTTCATTGACAAAAGTGTAAATATTTTCAACATCAAAATCGCCCACTAAGACGAGATGACAGTTTGCTGGTCTGTAAAAGCAATCAAAATTATCTTTTAAGTCCTTTACAGTAATTTCTTCAATGCTATCAACACTTCCAGCAATGTCTTGACCTAATATAGTATTAGGATACAAACTTTGTAAACAACCTAGATAAGCTCTGTAGTCAGGATCATCCTGATACATATTTATTTCTTGTTCAATAATTCTTTTTTCATGGTTGACAGCATCTTCAGAACTTGTAAAGCTCGATGTAAACTTTAATAAAAGCTCTAAAGACTCCTCAAAGTGGTCAAGGGTAGAGAAATAATATGTTGTCTTATCCAAGGTTGTAAAAGCATTGACATCAGCTCCAAGCTTGACAAAATCCAATGTCACATCCCTTCCCTGCTCATCCTCAAATAGCTTGTGTTCCAGAAAATGAGCAATACCTGCAGGGTAAGATTGTAACTCACCATCAATATAGAAGTGATTATCTAGCGCCCCAAAATTTGTTGACAAAAAGGCGGCTTTTTCTACAAATCCTTTTTTCTTAATGATTGATAAAGACATACCACTATCTAAAATTGCTGAATAAACTTCTTCATCAATTTTTTGATAATAACGTTTCTTCAAAGCAGCCATTCTAAGACACTCCTTCTAAAAAGAACAAACTCTGTAGCTTAACTTGACGCGCTACACGGCAAACATCTTTTTTAGTAACCTTCTCAATCTCATCTAACCAATTCTCTAATGAAAGACTTTTATCGCCAAAAATCACCTTATTAAAACGTTGTTCCACCAATGTTAAGGCATGATCTTCAGAGAGTAGGGCATTCATTCGTATGATTTTTTTGGTTTGATTCAGGAGAGAACTTGAAAAACGTCCTAATTTAATGTAATTCAACTCTCTACTAATTCCTCGCATAGCCTGATTTCTATTAGATTTTTCAATTCCAGCGTAAACTTCCAGTAAACCTGTAAAGATATCAAATTGGCTACTAATTGAATAAGCTAACCCTTCCTTTTCTCTAAGTGTTGTAAATAAAGCTGAATGGGCAAATTCACCAAACATGGCATTGAATACAATTAAAGCAAAGTAATCTTTATCTCCATATTGATACGGAAATTGGTACCCTAGCTGTAAAATAGATTGACTACTCTGTCTCGGTTCTATCTTTTCTTTCACAACGTTGACATAAGGTTGACTATAGCTAAACTGTAAATCAACTTGACGTCCCTCCAAAGGAAAACGATGTAACGCTTGGAGTACTTGATAATCATCAAATTCTCCAACCATAAAGATATCAATACGATCTCTTGTCAACATACTTTGAAATTCTTGATAAGCTGTAAACGAGGTTTCTGCTTCAACAAGTTCTGGTTGGCCATATTTGGGAACCTTCAATCCCTCGTTTACAAAATAAAGCTCTCTTCCCTTAACTTCACTGTAATAGTAATTATTCTCTGTGTCGACATCCAGGTAGGTCATTAAATTTTGTTTTTCTATTTCAAATACTTTATTTTGGTATTGAGCTACTCTTGACAGCGGCTTGTAAAGACACTCTTTCAAAAATCCTAGCACTTCCCAAAATAATCCTTCATTCGTAGGGATAAAAGCATCTTTCAGATATGTCAACTCTATGTCAACACTATGTGTCAACCCTTTAGTTAACACTCTAGTTGACAACTGTGTTCCATAAAGAGAAGCTAATCTCTCTTTAAAAGACTGTACTGTTGGATACGTCTGATTGGCTGTAGCCAACATTTGTGAAACTAGGGCTCGTTTAGCAATTGTTTGTTTATTCAAAGAACCTGTCATTCGAAAAACAATACGATTAGTTTTATATTTTTGTGTTGGAATGAAGTGTACATAGACACCATCAGCAATTTTCATTGATAACCTCTAAAAAGTTTATGCTTCCAATTATACCATTTTTATGCTATCTTATCTCAAGAGAAAGTTGAGGTACTATGGAATATAAATTATTTGATGAATACATCACACTGCAGGCACTTTTAAAAGAATTAAGTATCATTCATAGTGGCGGAGCTATAAAAGGTTTCTTGGCTAATAATACCGTTTTATTCAACGGTGAGGATGAAAAACGTCGTGGAAAAAAACTTCGTTATGGAGATGTTATTACCATTCCGTCTGAGGAACTTGAAATAACGATTGTAGCTCCAACGACAAATGAAATTGAAGAACATCAAAAAGAAGTCGCTGAAAAAGCACGTGTTGCTGCCATTGTTAAAAAAATGAATCAGGATAATAAAAAGAAACAAAAAGCACATCCGTCAAAAGAAAGCAATAAAACTAAACGACAACCCGTTCGTTTCCCAGGAACCTAACTATGTGGCTCGAAAAAATTGATATTCAACACTTTAGAAATTATACTGAAGCCTCTGTGAGCTTCTCACCTCATCTCAATATTTTTCTTGGTCGCAATGCCCAAGGAAAAACAAATATTCTTGAGGCCATCTATTTTCTAGCATTGACACGTAGTCATCGGACCCGTTCAGATAAAGAACTGATTCAATTTCAACAAAATACTCTCAAACTGAACGGCATCGTGCATCGTCATAGTGGGAAGCTACCTCTGGAAATCAGTTTATCTAATAAAGGACGCATAACAAAGGTTAACCACCTCAAACAAGCTAAATTATCCGATTATATCGGTCACATGACTGTGGTGCTATTTGCTCCTGAGGATTTACAACTTGTAAAAGGATCTCCAAGCCTGAGACGTAAATTTATAGATATTGATTTAGGACAGATTAAGCCTGTTTATCTCTCAGACTTATCAAGTTATAATCATGTACTCAAACAACGTAATGCCTATCTCAAATCTACTGACAATGTAGACATTAATTTCCTCTCAGTGTTAGATGAACAGCTTTCCGATTTTGGAGCACGAGTTATCGAACATAGACTAGAATTTATCAAGCAATTAGAGGAGGAGGCAGATAGACATCATAGTAATCTCTCAAATCAGATAGAGCGCCTTAAAATCTCCTACGAATCTAATATCCCACTGGAAAATAACAAAGTTATTCGCGAATCATTTTTAACCACGTTAAAGCAAAATCACAAAAGAGATATCTTCAAAAAGAACACTGGTGTTGGTCCACATAGGGATGATTTGACATTTTACATCAATGACATGAACGCATCTTTCGGTAGTCAGGGGCAGCAACGTAGCCTCATTCTTTCTTTAAAAATGGCTGAGATTGCTCTGATAAAAAAAGTAACAGGTGAATTTCCTATTCTTCTCCTCGATGATGTCATGAGTGAGCTTGACAACCACCGTCAACTTAAACTGTTAGAAAGTATTGACGAAGAGGTTCAAACCTTCATGAC
>OHPH01000590.1_pt1 | contig 18466 bp, 7 predicted proteins | sample 1577681 | NCBI WGS metagenome assembly OHPH01 (sample SAMEA3879603, study PRJEB24766) | human gut metagenome | biome: human-associated habitat; feature: feces | place: USA | collected 1985/1987 | reverse complement strand
GAGTATGATGTCGACCGGAAATATGGCTACTCCTGGAATGTACTCGATACGACTTTCTATCAGATTTCCTACTTTGCCCGTCCGCAAGGCCAGCTATTGAATGATCTTGATAAAGCGGTGGATGATATGGATGCCGAACTGCCTACTGCCGAGGTGGTGGCGAAAGGTAAGGCCTTTCTTGAAAAATTGCTTGTCATGACTAAAGAGGAACTGGCGGCTGATCTTTATTTCGTAGATACATTGGTGTCTACCAAGCGACGTTCGTCTCTGAAGAATATGCAGGAGAACTTTATGAGTGTCTATAAAGAAGCTACTGAGGCCATTCAGACGGAAAACTATGAGCGGAGTGTGGTACGTCTACTCTATATCTTCTATGAGGCTTATTTTTATAATGATGTGCAGGATGACATTAACATAATTCTTTCGCATGCGCTTAAGAAAGCAAGCGGTAAGCCGATGGAGGATGCATCTGAAATCCTTTATAACGCAATGGATAAAATAATGGAAGGTGATCTGGAACCGGATGAGGATGACCTGGAAGAGATATCGACAGAAGCCATCGAGCAAATACAGGGCATGGCAGCATCTCTGCAAGAGGAAATCATGAAGGCACAGGCTGATATGCAGTCTGCCATGATGAAGGGAGATATGACCGAATATATGCGTTTGGCGCAGGAACTTCAACAGAAGATGATACAACAAGCACTTGGCGGACAACAATAACAGATTAAAAACAATGAATCAATGGAACAGAACAATATATATCAGTTGGTTTTCAAAGTAACCCATGCAGGTGGATCAGGCAGCTGTTTCTATCTGAAAGACTATGATCTTTTTGTGACGAACTACCATGTGGTGAAAGGCTTTCATGCAGTGGCGGTACATGATAATGACCGGAATCCTTATCTGGCTAAGGTGGTACTGGTGAATCCTTCATTGGACATAGCTTTGCTGTCCGTAGACGGTGATTTCTCAGCCCTGCCTTCCCTGAATCTGGCAGGAGATAATTCCTTGTCCATCGGTGGAAAGGTTTGTGTGGCCGGTTATCCTTACGGTATGCCTTTTACGGTGACCGAAGGCTCTGTGTCTTCGCCCAAACAACTGGTGGATGGAAAGTATTATAAATATTTCTTCTATTTCAGTGGTAATCCTGTAGCCGGAGGCGGCAAGCAGATCGGGGTGGCGGTAGCCGATTCACCCATTGGTCCGTTCAAAGACTTGGGACATCCCATTATTACTGAATCTCCCGTGGGCCACGGACAGCAGATTGATGTGGATGTGTTTACCGATCCGGTTTCGGGAAAATCCTATCTGTATTGGGGTAATGGCTATATGGCAGGCGCCGAGCTGAATGAGGATATGCTTTCTATCAAGGAGAATACCCTGACCGTATTGACTCCGAAAGGGGGAAGCCTGAAGGATTATGCTTTCCGTGAAGCGGCGTATGTGTTCTATCGTAACGGACTTTACTATTTTATGTGGTCTGTGGACGATACCGGTTCGCCTAACTATCATGTGGCATACGGTACGTCAAAATCTCCGTTGGGTCCCATAAAGGTGGCCAAGAAGCCGGTGGTGCTGATTCAGGATCCTGCAAAGGAAATCTATGGACCTGCGCACAATGCAGTCCTACAAATTCCGGGTACGGATGAGTGGTACATTGTATATCATCGTATTAATAAGAACTTTATAGATCGTGAGAAGGGTCCTGGCGTGCATCGTGAAGTATGTATAGACCGTATGGAATTTAATCCGGATGGAACCATCAGGAAGGTTGTTCCCACGTTATAAAAGAAACATGACAATAAAGCATATACCATGAAAAAGACCTTATTATCTCTGGCAATCGCCTCATTGGCAGCAGGCCAATCCGTCTGTGCTGCCGTGGAAAAAGTATATAATGAGCCCGATTCGGTCTACATCTTCTCTTACGCCCATCCGGAAGACGAGGGACGCAGCGGACTGAAATTCGCATGGAGCCCCGATGGTGACAAGTGGCTGAGTGTATCCGATGGCTTTGCCTATCTGAAATGTGATTTCGGGCGTTGGGGGGCGGAAAAGAGAATGATTAAACCTCTTCTGGAAAAAGCGGAAGATGGACGTTGGTATTGCCGGTGGCAGCTTACCCCCAGCGGAAAAGTATGGGGTACTTCCCATTCTTCCGACTTGTTGAAGTGGGCTCCCCAACAATATGTCAATGCGGAGAAGCCTGCCGTGCCCCGACTGGTCACTGCCCGGCAGATTGTTCTTGATAAAGATACTTTGAACGGCTATATGCAGAAAGTACCTTATGTGGATATAGAACAGTTGATTCGTTTTGCTGAGCATAAGAAATTCCGCGATATACAGAATAATGAGCGTACCGAACAGGATGCCGTCCGCTTTGCCGGACTGAAACCGGTCACTGCCACCATCCGGGTGGATGCCGGACGGGTAAAGCCCATCAGCGAGCATTTAATAGGTATTTTCTTTGAGGATATCAATTATGGGGCCGATGGCGGGTTGTATGCGGAGCTGGTTCAGAACCGTGATTTTGAATATTCTGCCAAAGACGGTGCAAGAGATAAGAACTGGAACAGCACGTATGCGTGGAGTATACAGGGTACTGATGCGGAACTGTCTGTCAGTGAGGACAGTCCCATTCATGCTAACAATGCCCACTATGCAGTGTTGGAGGTACACCGCCCGGGTGCTGCCCTGGTGAATAACGGTTTTGACGGTATTGCCGTGAAAAAAGGTGAGAAGTATGACTTCTCTGTGTTTTCCAAAGTGCTGGATGATACGAAAGGTGGAAAAGTGCTTGTGAGGCTGACTACCAAAGATGGCAAGGAGATTGCGCAGGCTGCTATTCGGGTTTCATCTACAGAGTGGAAAAAACAAAAGGCTGTACTGACGGCAACGGCGGATGCTGCGGATGCCGTGTTGTCCGTTTGTCCGCAGATGGCTGGGAAGTATGCCTTGGATATGGTTTCTCTTTTCCCACAGAATACATTTAAAGGCAGGAAGAACGGGCTGCGCGCCGATTTGGCACAGACTTTGGCGGACCTTCATCCCCGTTTTGTCCGTTTCCCCGGCGGATGTGTGGCTCACGGAGATGGTGTGGACAATATTTATGATTGGAAAGGCTCTATAGGAGCGTTGGAGGAACGCAAGCCTCTGCGCAATTTGTGGGGGTATCATCAGACCCGCGGTCTGGGATATCATGAATATTTTTTGTTCTGCGAGGATATGGGGGCCGAACCTGTTCCTGTAGTGGCAGCCGGAGTGCCTTGTCAGAATTCGGGTACTTGCAGTCATCACTCGGTAGGCGAACTGGGTTGCGGCGGTCAGCAAGGCGGAATCCCGATGGAGGAAATGCCGCAGTACGTGCAGGATGTATTGGACTTGATAGAATATGCGAATGGAGATGCGAAGAAGACCGTGTGGGGAAAGAAGCGTGCGCAAGCCGGACATCCCAAACCTTTCAATCTGAAGTACATCGGTATTGGTAACGAGGATTTGATTACCGATATCTTTGAAGAACGTTTCACTATGATTTTCAATGCGGTGAAGGAGAAATATCCCGAAGTGACCGTTATCGGAACGGTAGGTCCGTTCTATGAGGGCAGTGATTATGAGGAAGGCTGGAAATTCGCCACTAAGATGGGTATTCCGATGGTGGACGAACATTATTATAACACCCCGGGATGGTTTATCAACAATCAGGATTTCTATGACCGTTATGACCGTAACAAGGCGAAAGTGTATTTGGGAGAGTATGCGGCTCATTTGCCGGGACGTCCCAACAATATAGAAACAGCTTTGGCCGAGGCCTTGTACCTGACTTCCGTGGAACGTAATGCTGATGTGGTGACCATGACTTCATACGCTCCTCTGTTGGCCAAGGAGGGACATACCCAGTGGAATCCGGATTTGATTTATTTCAATAATACGGAGGTAAAACCCACCGTAGGTTACTATGCGCAGCAGATGTACGGACAAAATGCGGGCAGTGAATACATCGCTTCTTCCGTGACTTTGGATAATGCACAAGATGCGGTGAAGAAACGGGTAGGTGTGTCGGTAGTCCGCGACGGAAAGACAGGAGATATGATCGTGAAACTGGTGAATCTGCTGCCGGTAGCGGTGAATGCGCAAGTGGAGCTCCCCTCTTTGGAAGGAATGAACACCACTGCCGTAAAGACGGTTTTGGCAGGAAAACCGACAGACCAACAGGTTCGTCCTGTATCCGGTACAATAGAGGTAAGCGAGAAATTCGGGTATGAATTGCCGGCTTATTCATTTACGGTAATCCGGATAAATAAGAATGAAAAATAATAATAGATAAATAAACATGAAAAAATTACTGACTTTGTTGCTGGCGGTCCTGCTGCTGGCAGGATGTGCCGGCAATAAGCCCGGGACATTCGAAGCGGGTAAGAATACCTTTCTGCTGAATGGGAAACCGTTCGTGGTCAAAGCGGCAGAGGTGCATTATCCGCGTATTCCCCGTGAATACTGGGAACATCGTATTGAAATGTGTAAAGCATTGGGCATGAATACGCTTTGTCTGTATGTTTTTTGGAATTTGCATGAGGAAACTCCCGGTAAGTATGATTTTACAGGTAATAAAGATATTGCAGCTTTCTGTAAATTGGCTCAGAAGCATGGTATGTACGTCATTGTGCGTCCCGGTCCGTATGTATGTGCGGAATGGGAAATGGGTGGGCTGCCTTGGTGGCTGCTGAAGAACGACAGCGTGCAGCTTCGCACTCTCGATCCTTTCTATATGCAGCACGTGGGAGCCTTTATGCATGAAGTGGGCAAGCAGTTGCAGGATTTGCAGATTACCCGTGGTGGTAACATCATCATGGTGCAGGTGGAAAACGAATATGGTTCGTATGGCACGGACAAGCCCTATGTGTCTGCCATCCGTGATACGGTACGTGCCGCAGGCTTTACTGAAGTGCCTTTGTTCCAATGTGACTGGAGTTCTAATTTCCTGAATAATGGTTTGGATGATTTGCTTTGGACTATAAATTTTGGTACGGGAGCTGATATCGACAAGCAGTTTGCCAAACTGAAAGAAGTACGCCCCGACGCTCCGTTGATGTGCAGCGAGTTCTGGAGCGGATGGTTTGATCACTGGGGGCGCAAGCACGAAACCCGTGACGGACAAATCATGGTGGATGGCCTGAAAGAGATGATGGACAAAGGTATTTCTTTCAGTTTGTACATGACCCACGGAGGAACGACCTTTGGCTGGTGGGGCGGTGCCAATAATCCGGCTTACTCGGCTATGTGCAGCAGCTATGACTATGACGCTCCTATCAGCGAAGCAGGCTGGACCACCGACAAGTATTTTGCTTTACGTGATATGTTGAAGGACTATTTGGACGAAGGACAGACATTGCCTGAAGTTCCTGAAGCTTTACCGGTTATGGAAATCCCTGCCATTAAATTCACTCAAATAGCTCCGTTGGTTGACAATCTGTCCGAACCGAAGCAGACAGAGGAAATCCAGCCGATGGAGAAATTTGACCAAGGCTGGGGAAGTATCCTGTACCGTACCCATTTGCCGGAAGATGTGAAAGCGGGAACCGTTCTGAAAATCACCGAACAGCATGACTGGACACAGGTTTTTGCCGACGGGAAACTGTTGGGGCGTCTGGATCGCCGTGGTGGAGAACAGGAACTTACACTGCCTGCATTAAAAGCCGGTACACAGCTTGATTTATTGGTGGAAGCCATGGGGCGTGTGAACTTTGACAAGTCCATTCACGACCGCAAGGGAATTACCGAGAAAGTGGAACTGGTGAACGGTAAGAATGCCGAAACGTTGAAAGGCTGGACTGTTTATAATCTTCCCGTAGATTATGAATTTGTATCTTCCCGGAACTTTCAGGATATGAACTCGTCTGCCGCCTGTGGCATAGAGAAAAATGATGAAAGTGTTCCGGCCTACTATCGCGCTACTTTTACCTTGGATAAGGTGGCTGATACGTTCCTGAACATGGAGTCTTGGGGAAAAGGTATGGTATGGGTGAACGGTCATGCCATGGGACGTTTCTGGGAAATCGGTCCTCAACAAACCCTGTTCATGCCGGGCTGCTGGCTGAAAAAAGGAGTGAATGAAATCATCGTTCTTGACTTGAAAGGTCCGAAAGAGGCAACCATCGTCGGATTGAACAAACCTATCCTGGATATGCTTCGTGTGGCTGTTCCTGAAACGCATCGTAAACAGGGGCAGACCATCAAACTGGAGAAGGAAACACCGGTATCTGCCGGTACTTTCAAACCAGGTAACGGTTGGCAAGAAGTGAAAGTTCCTGCTACGAAAGGACGTTACTTCTGTCTGGAAGGGCTGTCTTCTTTTGATAATACCAACATTGCCGCCATTGCGGAGTTTGATGTGTTGGATGAGAAAGGACAGAAAATCTCTCGTGAAAACTGGAAGATTGTTTATGCCGACAGCGAGGAAACCCGTAGCGGTAACCGCACAGCCGACAAGATTTATGACCTGCAGGAAAGTACTTTCTGGCAGACGGTGGACAATACAGCTTATCCCCATCAGGTGGTGATAGATCTCGGCAAAGAATATAACGTGACCGGTTTCCGTATTCTGCCACGTGCGGAACAGGGAGCTCCCGGCATGATTAAAGATTATAAGGTATATGTAAAAACAACCGGTTTCGGTTATTAAAATGAAGGTGCTACAGAAGAAAAATAAAACACAGATGTAAGGAGAAGATTCCAAAAGTAGGAAACTTGCAGATAGAACAGTTATCGGATACTTTAGCAAATTTTAAAATTTGCTAGAGTATCCGGTTTCTTTTTTATAACTTTGTGGCAGTCTATGATTCTAACCGAAAGCACAATGAAATATATATTGACCTTTATACTATCTTTTCTCTCCTTCTTGGTGTGTTCTCAGAACATAACTATTACAGATATCCCTACCATTGACCAGCTGCCGGTAAATGCCATTCATCGCGTATTCAGAGATAGCGAAGGATATATGTGGTATGGCACGGTGAACGGATTATGTCGTGATGACGGTTATCATGTGAAAGTGTTTCGTTCGGACATTGAAACTCCGGGATTATTAGAGGACAATTTGGTGGAGTGTATCGCTGAGGATAAGAAGGGGAATATATGGTTCGGTACAGACAAAGGGGTGTATATTCTTGATAAATCGGACTACAGTGTACATCCTATGGACCGGGAGCGTTTGAAGAATATTCCGGTGATGTATCTATATGCTACCAGTGACGGCTATATGTGGCTGAGCTATCGTTCTATATTGGCCAAATATGACATCAACGGACAGTTGGTCAAAGAGTATCCCCTCCGGAATAAGTACGGAAGAACTACTATTTCCGGATTTTGTGAGAGCCGCAACCATGAGATTATTATTTCTGTGTGGAATGGCCGGGTATATCATTTGGACAAAGAAAAAGACGAGTTCGTTCCTTATCCTGATAAGATGAGAAGACAAAATCCTACGGTGATGGTTCAGGATAATGAACAGGACTACTTCTGGTTGGCAACCTGGGGGGATGGTGTGGTGCGTTTTGACCCTTCGGCTCCTGAAGATTCTATGTTTGTATATTCTGAAATACCGGTCAATGCTGCCGGTGAGGAGGATGGGGTCATCCTTAGTCTGGTACAGGATGATAAACTGGGGTATATCTGGTTAACCACCGGGCACGATTTCATGTCCTTACAAATACAACCGGATAAGACGTTAAAACAATTGAAATTCCAGACAGGGCTTCTGCCTGTTAATCATATGTTGGTAGAAGTCCTGAAAGGGAGGGGATGTCTATGGGTGTCGGCCTTTGACCGTCCTAGTTTCATTGTACATCTGATGGATAATATGACCAAGGATTATGCCTTGCCCGCTTTGGCGGACAGAGTAAACCGCAGTCCGGCTGTAATGGCTTTGTGTGATGACGGAGACGGTATGATGTGGATGATGCAAGAAAGAACCGGGTTGGTGTTATATGACTTGAAGCAGGATAAAGTGAAAATCTATTCGGATTTTCCCGAGCTTGTTTCGTTGTCTTTGGATAACGGACGAGAGATGGCTCGAGCACGTATTAATAACGGTATTTGGGTGGCAAAAGATTTGAATAGATTGGTTTATGGTATGACCCGTAAGGGTATGGAGATGTATCTGGTGGATCTTATTGATTTGAACGGGCAGGTGGAATCGAACGCTACGGTGACCAAATTGTATGAAGACTCGCACGGAATCTTGTGGATAGGCTTGAACAAAGGACTTTGCAGTTATGATGTCCGTCAGAAAAGAATTAAACAGGTTTATCCCGATGTGGGGCATGTGATGGGAATCGTGGAGAATAAGGAAGGGCTGATATGGATTTGTACTCAAGACAACGGTTTGTTTCAGACAACGGCGGATGAAAAACTTCGTTCTTTCAAATTGGACAAGAATTTCTCTTGTCTGTCTATTGCTCCCGATTGGATTTTGTGGTTGGGAACTTGTGACGGAGGAGTCTATTCTTATGATCCTTCAGAGAATAAGTTGGTCAGTTATAATGAGGCTTGCGGTATGAACGGTAATCAGGTGAATCAAATAGTGGCTGATGCATATAATCATATTTGGATTGATACAAACCAGAAACTGATAGAATTTAATCCTCGTAACGGTTCGTTCCGCACCTATCTTACCACGGATGGTTCTATCTTGTTGCGTCGCTTTCTTCCCACTGCTGTTTGTCAAGCAAAAGATGGCAATATTTATTGGGGCGGCATTCCGGGTATTTGCATGGTTACTCCATCAAACGGGTTGGAAAGAAAGGCTAGTGCAGTGAAGACCAAGATAACTGATATAAAGTTGCAAGGAGAATCATTGATATTCGGAGATAGAAAGAGTAGCAATTCCATTAACCGGATAGAATTGCATCCCGATGATCAGAATTTGGAAATTAGTTTTTCTTCTCTTAACCACCGTTATGCTTCAAAAATACGCTATGCTTATCGGTTGATAGGAGTGGACAAAGCGTGGGTATATGTGGAAGGTGGAAAAAACTCGGCTTTTTATAATCATCTGAGTAAGGGCACTTATACTTTTCAGGTGAAAGCGACGGATGAAAATGGTCTTTGGAGTAAAGAGGTAACTGAACTGACTATCCGACGCCTTCCTGCTTTTTATGAAACTTGGTGGGCGTATTTGTTCTATGTATTGATAGTGATGGGTGTATCCGGTTATAGTCTGTATCTTTATCTGAAGCGCGTGGACCGTAAGAATAATGAAATGTGGGCGGACAGCAAGGAGATGATTAAAATGCGTATTTATTTGGATAGTAAGGTGAATTTGCCTGAACCTGAGTTTGTACAACTGGACAAACTTCTATTGGAGAAAGCGGTAAAAGCCGTGGAAGATAACCTTACTGAGCCTGATTTTGATGTGACAGCTCTAGCTGATGCCATGAATATGTCCCGTTCTACTTTGACCCGTAAATTGAAAGCCATAACAGGCCGAACTCCATTGGATTTTATCCGGAACATCAAGATGAAGCATGCCAGACACATGTTGGAAGATAAAGACAAAAGTGTAACAGAGGTTGCCGCTACGTTGGGGTATTTTAATCGGAAGTATTTCACCACTTGCTTTAAAGAGGAATTTGGAATGACTCCCAGTGAGTTCCAGAAATCACAACACGAAGAATAAACATCTTCCTGTCCTTTAATTGTTGCAAATAGGGGGTACAAATGCGTCAAGTTATAGCTAGAGCTATTTGTATCCCCTGTTAGCATGGTTCTTCACCTGTATTTCTATTTCCTATTTCATTCTTTTGCCACAACCTTTTACGGGGAGAAAAACACATCTTCTTCATTCATTCCCGCAGTAAAGGTATATATAACTTTAAATTTAATATAGAATGAAACATTTGTTTTTGTTGCTTACTCTGTTAAGCTTTTCATTAACGGCCTTAGCCCAGCAAAAAGTGACGGGTAAGGTGAAAGATTCTTCCGGCGAGCCTGTCATAGGAGCCAGTGTTGTCGTAAAAGGCAATAATACCATGGGAACGATTACGGATTTTGATGGAAACTTTATGTTGGATGTTCCTACAAAGAGTGTATTGGTTATTTCCTATATTGGTTATGTCACTCAGGAAGTTCCGACAGCAGGAAAAAAATCATTAGAGATTATTTTAAAAGAGGATACCAAGACCTTGGACGAAGTGGTGGTGATTGGTTACGGTACACAGCGTAAAGGTGATGTGACCAGTTCTGTAGCTAGTGTGAAAGCCGACAACTTTGTAAAAGGAGCCGTGAAAGATGTGGGACAGCTGATTCAAGGAAAAGTAGCCGGTTTGGCCATTACCAATCCTAACGGTGACCCGACGGGAAGTACTCAGATACGTCTTCGTGGTACAAATACCATTGGTGGAGCTAATACAGCTCCTTTGGTATTGATTGACGGAATTCCGGGAGAACTCGGTACAGTGGCTCCCGAAGATGTGGAGAGCGTGGACGTGCTGAAGGATGGTTCTGCTGCCGCTATTTATGGTACGCGCGGTACGAATGGTGTGATTTTAATTACTACCAAACAGGCTAAAGGAGTGGATATTAACCAGGTGGAGTATAATGGCTACGTCAGTACTTCTCTTATAGCCAAAAAGTTGGATATGCTGAATGCAGATGAGTTCCGTACCCTTTATCCTGACCAGGACCATGGGGCTGATACGGATTGGATTGATGAGATTAGCCGTACACCGGTTAGCCATGTTCATAACTTGTCATTGATGGGTGGCAATTCAAAGACTAATTATATTGCCAACTTGAACTATGCCTCTCGTCAAGGGATCATGAAAAAATCGGATTTCGAAAGTTTTCAAGGACGTATTGAGGTAACCCACCGTATGTTTGATGATAAGTTGAAATTGAAATTCGGTTTGTTTGGTAAGAAAAATCAAATGGAATCTACAACTAGTGGGGGTAGTTTCAGAGGTTGGGTATATGGCCAGGCAACTCGTAGAAACCCGACTGATCCGGTAAGAAATGAGGATGGTACATGGAATGAGAATGTGAGCAAATTCGAATACGAGAATCCGTTGGCTTTGTTGTATGAGGCTGAAGGAAATGTAAAAAAGACGCAGTTGCGTTACAATGGAAATATTGTTTATAATCCTATCAAAGATTTGACTCTTTCTGCCGTATTCTCTTATATTCGTGACAATATGAACCGTGGCTACGGTGAAACTTTGAACCATATTTCTGCTTTGCGTGATGGATTGGCTGGTTGGTCTTCGGTAGGTGCTTATACCAAGATGGAGAAGTTGATGGAACTTACTGCACAATATAACAAAGAAATCGGTGCGCATAAATTTAGTGTCTTGGGTGGTTATAGTTACAATGAAACAGATTTTGAAGAACTTTGGATTGATAACTATGGTTTTCAGGATGATTATTTTGGCGGATGGCATAATATTGGCATTGGTTCTGCTTTGAAAGACGGTAAAGCGAATATCGGCTCAAAGAAAACTCCTACAAATTTGATCGGTTTTTTTGGGCGGGCTACCTATTCGTTCAAGAATCGTTATTTGTTGATGGGAGCTCTTCGTTATGAAGGAGCCAGCCAGTTATGGGGTACTGATAATGCATGGGGGCTTTTCCCATCTATATCTGTAGGATGGAGAATTACCGAAGAAGCATTTATGAAGAATCAGAAGATATTTGATGATTTGAAACTTCGTGTGGGATATGGTGTGACGGGTTCACAGCCTAAAGATCCTTTCCTGGGGGTGGCTATGTTGAAATACGGATCGTATGCTTTTGTAAATGGAAATTGGATACAGACCATCGTTCCGGCATCCAACCCGAATCCTGATTTGAAATGGGAGGAAAAGAAAGAAACAAATATTGGTTTGGACTTCGTTTCATGGGGTGGCCGTTTGTCCGGTTCTATTGATTATTATAACCGGGATGTGGATGGCTTGATATACGAATATGGAGTACCGACTCCTCCGAACTTGTATAATAAGACGATGGCCAATGGGGGTACAATGAGAAACCGTGGTGTGGAAGTGTTGGTAACTGTGGTTCCTGTTCAGAATAAAGATTTTGAATGGAGCACTACCGGAACATTCTCTTTGAACTCTAATAAGCTAATCAGTTTGTCTGGCAGTATCTTTAAGTCGGATTACGACTATTTTAATACGGGTACGGTGGAATACTCCGGTCAGGTAGCCGATTCTCACAGAGTACAGGTAGGTGAAAGCATCGGTAATTTTTATGGCTTTAAAGTAGTAGATGTGGACAGTGAAGGTCGTTGGATCTACGAAGACAGGAATGGTGAGTTGGTGAACTATAAAGATTTTACTCATGCTCCCGAAGATAAGCATGTTATTGGTAACGGTCTTCCTAAATGGTATGCGGGATGGAACAATACTCTTCGTTATAAAAACTTCGACTTGAATGTGACGATGCGTGGCGCGTTTGGTTTCCAGATAATCAATGGTGGACGTATGAATTATGAGAATGTAAAAAACAGCCGTTTTGAAAATCGTTTGAAGTCTGTGAATGACTTGGTATTTGGCAAGCATACGTTGAGTCCGGAAGTGGAACCGGAATTCAATAGCTATTATGTAGAAGATGGTGACTACTGGAAGATTGACAATATCACTTTGGGATATAGCTTCGGTCAGGTAGGTAAATATATAAAGTCACTCCGTATTTATGGTTCGGTATTGAATGCTTTGACTATAACCGGATATAAAGGTATTGATCCGGAAGTATCAACAGACGGCTTGACTCCGGGATATGATACACGTGACAGATATCCGAGTGTGCGCTCATTTACTTTCGGCGTTAATGTGAAATTTTAATGAACTAAAAAGGAATTGAAGATGAAAACAAATATAAAATTATGGACAATGGGACTGATGACAGCCGCATTGTTGGGAAATACAGCTTGTACTGATTTACTGCATGAGAGCTATGGACAGGTAGTGTCTGAGGATTACGTACCGAAAACGGAGGAAGATGTCAGTTATCTGGTAAATGCCGCTTATATACCTTGGCGCGAAACGTTATTGCAATGGAACGGAGTGGTTCGTGCACAGGAATTATGTGCGGATCAGGATGTTCTTCCCGCTCGCGATGGTATTGGATGGGTAGACGGTTATATCTATAAAAGATGGCATCAGCATACTTGGACTACCGAGGATGACGGTGTGCTTCAAGGATGGGAACGTACGTACAATGGTGTGAATACCTGTAACCGTATTTTATCTCAGATAGAAGAAGGTGTGATCAGTGTGGATGGAGAAACGAAAGAAAAGTTGATTGCCGAATTGAAAGTACTGAGGGCTTCCTATTATTATATTTTGATTGATTTGTATGGTAATGTGCCCATTGTGACAGATTTTAAAGATACTTCTTTGCCGCAACAGTCTACTCGTAAAGAGGTCTTTGACTTTATTGTGAAAGAAATAACGGAGAATATGGATTTGTTGTCCGAAACGCCGAGAGGTTATTATTATGGACGTTTCAATAAGTGGGCGGCTCATACATTGCTGGCCAAAATGTATTTGAATGCTGAAGTTTGGTCGGGTACTGCTCAATGGCAGAAATGTATTGACGAGTGTGATATCGTGATTAATTATGCCGAGAAGTCCGGAGAATATGCATTGGAGAATAATCAGAAGGATGTTTTTGTAACGCATAATGAGAATTCTAAAGAAATTATCTTTGCATTGCCGTTTGATGAAATTTATGTGACAGGATGGAATGATTTTGATTTTCATATGTACACTTTAGCACCTGAGAATCAAGATACTTACCAATTGACTGCACGTCCTTGGGGAGGCGTGTGCGCAGTGCCTCAGTTTATTAATTCTTTTGATGAGGATGATGCACGTTTAGAGGATAACTATATTCAAGGTCAGCAATATACCTATTCCGGTGAAATCTTGAAGCGTAGTATTGATGGAAAACCATTGATTTATACGGTAGATGTCCCCTCTATTGATCAGTCGGATGTGGATGATGGGTTCCGTTGGGGTAAATTTGAATATGCCACCGGTATAACCAACCGTTTGAGCAATGACTGGCCGTTGTTACGATATGCGGATGTATTGATGATGAAAGCGGAGTCATTGATGCGTTTGGGCAAATCGGGAGCAGGTGCTTTGGTGACTCAGGTACGTGAACGCGCCTTCAAGAATGAACCTGAAAAAGCGCAAGTTACAGACGCGGAACTGATGGGAGGAAGTGTATATGATTATGGTCGGAGAGATAGTTATAAGACAGAACATGATGGAGGAACGGATATTAAATATGGTCGTTTCCTTGATGAGCTTGGTTGGGAGTTTTGTCAGGAAGGACGCCGCCGTCAGGATATGATTCGTTTTGGAATCTTCACCACGAAAGCTTGGTTCTCTCATGATAAGAGTGATGAAACCAAAAATCTGTATCCTATTCCAAATAAAGTATTGTTGACCAATAGTAATCTGAAACAGAATCCGGGATATTCTAAATAGTATTTATTGGATGTTTTTTTAAGGATGAAAAGGTTGTTTTTTCTTTTCTACATTAAATTAGAAAGAATTATGAGTAAAAAGATTTCAATAAGTTTGTTGCTCCTCTGTCTGGGATTATTTTCCCAGGCACAGAGCTATCAGAAAATGCCGCAAGGAGTTAAGACTACTGTACAAGGTATAGATGTTGAAGTGGCATTTTATTCTCCATCCATTGTCCGGGTTTATAAGACACCGGAGGGAAGTTCGTATGACAAGAAGAGCCTTGTAGTAATGAAAGAGCCTGAGGAGACCTTTGTGGAGTTTGCAATGAATAAAGAGTATATTCGTTTAAAGTCGGATGCATTACAGGTGGAGGTCAATTCATCTACAGGTGGAATCAATTTCTATGATGCAACCGGAAGGGTGTTGTTAAAAGACAAGGATTATGGAACACAGTTCACCCCGTTTGATGATGCGGGTACTTTTTCTTACAATGTCCGGCAGGCTTTTTTATTAGATAAGGATGAAGTGATTTATGGATTGGGGCAACAACAGACTGGAAAAGTGAATCAGCGCAATCAAAAACTTTTTCTTCGTAACAAGAATATGAGTATCTGTATTCCTTTTATTCATTCAGTGAAAGGTTACGGACTTTATTGGGACAATTATTCCCCAACTATGTTTACGGATAATCCGCAAGAAATGTCATTCGATTCTGAAGTGGGCGATTGTGCCGACTATTATTTCATTTATGGTAGCAATGCGGACGGCGTGATAGCCGGAGTCCGTGATTTGACCGGGCAGGCTCCTCTTTATCCGCTGTGGACACTTGGATTCTGGCAGTGCCGCGAGCGTTATAAGAGTCCGGATGAACTGTGCGAAGTGGTTGATGAATACCGTGATCGGAAAGTTCCTTTGGATGGAATCATTCAGGATTGGCAGTATTGGGGATGTGATTCTAACTGGAACTCCATGAAGTTCCAGAATCCTCGCTATATTAATAAGATGGGCGACAAAGAATACATGAAATATCTTCCGAATGGTGAGAATCCGGATGCACGTTATGGTACTCCAAGAATAAAAAGCCCTCAAGAAATGATTGACTATATACACAAGCGGAATGCGCATATCATGATTTCTGTATGGGCCTCTTTTGGTCCGTGGACAGAGATGTATCATAAGATGGACAGTCTGAATGCTTTGCTTCATTTTGAGACTTGGCCGCCTAAAGCCGGAGTGAAACCTTACGATCCGTTCAATCCTGTAGCAAGAAGTATTTATTGGAATGAAATGAAAAAGAATATCTTTGATCTAGGTATGGACGGCTGGTGGTTGGATTCTACCGAACCCGATCATCTGGAGATTCAAGATAAAGATTTTGATACAAAAACTTATTTAGGTTCTTTCCGAAGAGTTCACAATGCTTTTCCTTTGATGTCCAATAAAGGTGTTTATGAGCACCAGCGTGCTACCACTTCCGACAAGCGGGTATTCTTACTTACCCGTTCTTCATTCTTGGGACAGCAGCGTTATGCTTCACATTCATGGAGTGGAGATGTCGTTTCTACTTGGGAAGTGATGCGCAAGCAACTGGCAGCTGGCCTGAATTATTCTTTGTGTGGTATTCCTTACTGGAACACTGACTTGGGAGGATTTTTTGCTTGGAAATATAATAATGATGTTAATAATATTGCTTATCATGAGTTACACGTCCGTTGGTATCAGTGGGGAGCTTTCCAACCTATCATGCGTTCTCATAATTCCAGTCCTGTTGCTGTAGAGATCTATCAGTTCGGCGATAAAGGTGATTGGGCTTATGATGCATTGGAGAAATATACCCATTTGCGTTATCGCTTATTACCTTATTTATATAGTACTACTTGGGAAGTAACAAATAAGGCAGGCAGCATTATTCGTCCTTTGGTGATGGATTTTCCGAAAGACAAGAAAGTACTTGATATGGATACGGAGTATATGTTCGGACGTAGTTTTTTAGTACGTCCAGTAACTGATTCTCTCTATACATGGCAGGATAAAAAACAGAATGGTTATCAGAAAAATATGCGGAAAATAGAGAAAACGGATGTATATTTGCCTGAGGGAAGTAACTGGTTTGATTTCTGGACTGGGGCAAAGTTGGCTGGTGGCCAAACCATACAGCGTGAAGTACCTATTGATATCATGCCTGTTTATATCCGTGCCGGTTCTATAATTCCTTGGGGGCCTGCGGTGCAGTATGCCACAGAAAAAAGTTGGGATGACCTGGAGATTCGTGTTTATCCGGGTGCTAATGCAACTTTTATTCTTTATGAGGATGAGAACGATAATTACAATTATGAAAAGGGAGTTTATTCTACTATCACTTTCCGTTGGGATGATAGTAACCGTACTTTGCACATCAGCGACCGTGAAGGAAGATATCCCGGAATGTTGGAAAAGAGGAAGTTCAAAGTAGTTCTCGTAAATCATAGATCAGGAGAAGGCGATAAACCATTGAAGGGAGGAAAGATGGTGAATTATACCGGTACAGCAATTGAGGTGAAACTTTAGAATGTTCATATTGAATATCCAGCAGAATAAATAAAGAAACGATAAAATACATTATGAATTTACTTAAAACCATTTTATCCACTTCCGTTTTTGCTATAGCTTCTGTAGCTTTACATGCTCAGCTACCCGCAAAAGTAGAAAGTTTTCCAGTCAGGGATGTGCGGCTCACCGCCAGCCCTTTCAAACACGCAGAGGATATGGATATCCGTTATCTGCTGGGAATAGACCCCGACCGTCTGTTAGCTCCTTATTTGAAGGAAGCTGGTCTTTCCCCTAAAGCCGAAAATTATACCAATTGGGAAAATACAGGGCTGGACGGTCATATTGGCGGACATTATTTATCGGCCCTTTCCTATATGTATGCCGCTACGGGAAATAAGGAGATCAAGGCGCGTCTGGATTATATGATAAGTAAACTGAAACGCTGCCAGGATGCCGCCGGTGACGGTTATCTGTGTGGAGTTCCAAACGGGCGCAAAATGTGGAAAGAAATAGAGGAAGGAAACATTCGCGCGTCCGGTTTCGGATTGAACGACCGCTGGGTTCCTCTTTACAATATTCATAAAATGTATGCCGGCCTTCGTGATGCAACTCTTCAGACCGATAGCCGGGAGGCAAAGGAAATGTTGGTGAAACTCACGGACTGGATGATTCGTCTGGTATCCAAGTTGAGCGATGAACAGATACAGGATATGCTGCGCAGCGAACATGGAGGGTTGAACGAAACATTTGCCGATGTGGCCGCTATCACCGGCGACAAACGCTACTTGAAACTGGCTCACCAATTTTCTCATCACACCGTGTTGCAGCCTTTGTTGAGACAGGAGGATAAACTGACTGGTATGCACGCCAATACCCAAATACCGAAAGTGATAGGTTTCAAACGTATTGCCGATTTGGAAGGCAACCGGGACTGGAGCGAAGCTGCCCGCTATTTCTGGGAAACGGTGGTAAATCATTGCAGCATCACTATTGGAGGTAACAGTGTGCGTGAGCATTTTCATCCGGCTGATGACTTCAGCAGTATGCTCACCAGCGAGCAGGGGCCTGAGACTTGTAACACCTACAATATGCTCCGCCTTACAAAAATGCTGTATGAAACGAGTGCGGACGTTCATTTTATGGATTATTACGAACGGGCGCTTTATAACCATATCCTTTCCACGCAAGATCCTGTGCAAGGCGGATTTGTTTATTTTACCCCGATGCGTGCCGGTCATTACAGGGTCTATTCGCAGCCTCAGACCAGTTTCTGGTGTTGTGTGGGATCGGGGATGGAAAATCATGCCCGTTATGGTGAAATGATTTATGGACACAAGGATAATAATCTGTATGTCAATCTTTTCATTCCCTCTACCTTGCGTTGGGGAGATATCCATATTGAGCAACAAACGGCTTTCCCCGATGAGGAAGGGACAACTCTTGCTGTTTCTCCGGAAAAGGGA
>OHPH01000586.1_pt1 | contig 18549 bp, 7 predicted proteins | sample 1577681 | NCBI WGS metagenome assembly OHPH01 (sample SAMEA3879603, study PRJEB24766) | human gut metagenome | biome: human-associated habitat; feature: feces | place: USA | collected 1985/1987 | reverse complement strand
CTTGGGGTCGGCACAATAACCGTGGGTGTTGGAATCGCCCAGGCAGAGAATATGTGTTTTCATCTCAATACACTCCTTTGATCGTTCAGATGATCAGGCTTCGCCGTGCTGCTGGCGGAAGTAATAGACTGCGCCTACCATACCGGCATCATTGTGCAGCTGGGCGGCGCGGATCTCCAGCCCCTCGGCAAAGGCGGGCATAACGGAGGCCCTGACTTTGGCGGCAATGGGCTCGATGAGCAGCTTCTGCTGGGCACTCACGCCGCCGCCGATGAGAATGAGCTGCGGGTTGAAGATGTGCACCATGCCTGCAAGGCCCTGTGCGATCTCATCCGTCCAGGCATCCAGCAGGGCCAGAACGGTCTCGTTGCCAGCCTCTGCGGCAGAAAAAATGGCGCGGCCGTCTTTCCAGGCCGGGTCCTTTTCCTGTGCGGCCCGTACCAGAGCCGTGGTGGCGGCGTAGCGCTCCCAGCAGCCGGTGGCACCGCAGGTGCAGGGAACACCGTCCAGTGCATGGGTGCGGTAGTGGCCCAGCTCACCGCCCAGTCCGCGGGCACCCTCCAAAAGGCGGCCGCCGGTCAGGATGCCGCCGCCCACGCCGGTCTTGGCCGGAAGGCCCGTGTTGAAGAGCCAGTCGCCCGTATGCTCGTAAAAACCGACGGTGGCCATCATCGAGGCGATGCGCGTACCCAGATCGGGCTTGAAGACCGTCTGTTTGGTTACGGGGTTCACGCCGTCGAATGCGATGGTCGCAGCCGCGACCGCCAGTTGGCGGGCCGTTACGCCGATCGAACACTGGCGGGTGTAGAGGTCGAGCGCCATATCGGGATCGTCGTAGATGCGCGAATAGTTTTTCAGCAGCCACGCGATCGACTTGTTGTTGAAGTTGGTCGCGGTTTCCGATTTGTAAAGTTCGTCGATGACCTCCACGCTCGAGCCGCAGAGTCCTTCGATGAATCCCTGGATCGCCTCCCATTTCGCGTCCGGCTTCCCGATGGGTTTTATCATCGAGCAGGCGGCGATCGCACCGGCGTTTACCAGCGGTGTCGAAGGGTGATCCTTTTCGAGCAGGATCGCCATGATCGAGTTGAAAGGCAGTCCCGTAGCGTCGGCACCGATCTTCGTCAGCACCTCTTCGGGGCTGTATTGGTTCATCGTTAGAATGGCCGTCGGCACTTTCGATACCGATTCGATGCCGAACTTGTATTCCGTGTCGCCTGCGGCGATAATCTCTCCGTCGGGCAGACAGACGGCGATGCCGAACAGGTCGGACGGTACGTTGGCCAGATAGGGTATATAGTCGGCGTTTTTACCTCCTGTGACCGCTTTGGTCTGTTCGAAGGCGTGCTGTACGGCGTCCCGAACGTCTTGTTTCGTGAGTTTTTGTCCCATGACGATTGCTTTTATTGTTTGTTTTCAGGAGCCGTATTACCCGTATTTTGCGGGTTGTTTTGCGGAATGTTCTGTGTTTCCGGGGCTGCTTTTACTTCCCAATGGAAGGGTGCGAATTCCGCAGCCGCCTGCGGGTCTTTCCACGAGGGCTTGCGCATGGCGTAGATGACGAACGGAGCGCCTACCACTACCACGCAGCCGATAATGAGTACGGAGAACCATACGGTGTTGCTGCCGACCGAGATCTGGCTGGGCGGAACGAAGCTGAGGATGAAGGCGAGCAGTGCGCCGCAGAAGCCGACCGTACCGATCGTCCACATCAGACCGTTACCCTTTTTGCCCAGGCGGAACGGACGCGCGGTGCCTTTCATCTTGTAGCGCAGCACGATCGCCGCCGAGAACATCAGCATGTACATGATCAGGTAGAGCAGTACGGTGAGCTGCGAGAGGATCTGGTAGAACGACTGTACCGAAGGCATTACGACGAACAGCAGCGCCAGCAGCGTTACCACGCCGCCCTGAATGAGCAGGATATTGCGCTGTACGCCGTTCTTGTTGCTCTTCTGAAAGAACGGAGGCAGGTAACCGGCTCTGCCCACGGCGAAAATACCTTTCGACGGACCCGATACCCAGGTCAGTACGCCTGCCAGTACGCCGAACATCAGGGCGACGGCGATAATCGGCGAAGCCCACGAGATGCGCAGATAATGGAAGTAGTTGTCGAAGCCGATCAACAGCGACTGGGTCAGGTTGATGTCTTTGGCCGGAATGATGAAGCCCAGCGAGAACGTGCCCAGCACGAAGATCAGCACGGTCACCAGCGAGCCGATGACGATGGCTTTCGGATAGTTGCGCGAAGGATTCTTCACGTCCATCACGTGAATACCCATCATCTCCATACCGGCATAGAAGAGGAAGATGCTGCTGGCCAATACCAGGTTGTCGAAATTCGTCAGGTAATCATGGTAGTATTGTGCAGCCTCACGGTAACGCCCGGCCCAAAGGCAAAGGTCGCCCAACAAGGCACGCACAGGGATGAAAATGTTACTATGATTACCGGTCAAGGGATAATCTGTTTCCACATAAGGAGCCAAATCCGGAATGAAGTATTCGCAAATCTGCTTCACGTCATAAAACGGATAACGTGAAGGGTCCGCCTCTGCCTCCGTCATCAACGGTTCCGTAAAGAAAGGCACCCTGCCATAATAAATGGCCAACTGCAAATAAGTCCATGCACGGAAAGCTTTCACTGCGGCATACTCCCGGATGAACACTTTCTCACCACGCAAGGAAAGTGCCGTATCGGCATGGGCTATATAATAATTACAGTTCTGAATGACGGCATAATAATCCTCCGGCGCATTGTAACGGTTGTCTGCCGTTGCCGTGAAGCTTGCCAGTTCCTTCAAGTCGGTCGTGGCCGTTTCCGTCGCGGAAGAAAGTTCTCCCATCATTTCTCCGAGAATAATCGTACGGTCGGCCACCACTTGCATCTTGTTCATAATGCCTAACAAAGAATACACAGTATCGTTGGGCGAATTCAGTTGGGAACCGAAGTCCACCAAACTTGAATCCGTATCCACACAGGAAGTAATGGCAGCACCGGCTCCAAAAGCCAACGCCAACGCCATAGAAAATATCTTGTTCTTTTTCATGATTCGTTTCAATTGAATGTTACAAGTTAATCTTTACACCTAATGAGAAATTACGTCCTTGAGCCAACAGACCGCGGTCTATCCCCGCCGACAACACACTGTTACTTGAACTGAATTCAGGGTCTGCCCCCAAATACTTCGTGAAGGTTAACAGGTTGTTGGCAGCTCCCCACACCGTAATACCCTGCAAATAGGTCGTACGAATGGGAAAGTAATAACTCAAGGTGACATTCTTCAGACGAAGGTAAGAACCATCCTCAATCCAACGGTCGGAGAAGCGGCTGTTGCCCGGTGCGTCCAAATAATAGGTACGGGGGATATCCGTGTTCTGGCCTTTATGTGTCCAACGGGACAACATGGCGGTAGTCTGGTTATGGAAACGCGATCCACCTTCCAATAAACGGCGCTGATAGTTATACACGTCGTTACCCAAAGAATAGTTAAAGACAACGTCCAACGAAAGGTTCTTCCAACGCACGTTAGTGAAAATATTCCCGTAAAGGTCAGGATTGGGATCACCGATAACCTGCATGTCTTTTTCGTTAATCACGTGGTTGCCATCCTTATCTACAAACTTCATGTCCCCTGCACGGAAATAGGTCTTCGCCCCAATCTCGTCGACCTGGTATAAAGCTGCGGCATCAGCCTCTTCCGTTGTGGAAAAAACCCCGTCTGTCTTGTAACCATAGAACACGCCGGCAGCCGTACCTACCTGTGAAAGCACATTGCCTCCGTAAAGTTCCGTAATAAACGAACCATTCGGCAAGGAAGTCAGCTCGTTCTTATAATGTCCTGCACTGGCTCCCAAACTCCACTTCCAGTCTTTCAAATCGATGACCCTGGCAGACAGGCTCACGTCGAAACCTTGGTTCTTCATCTCACCGCTGTTCTTCCAATTGGTCTTCAAACCGCTGACATACGACAACGCGCTCAAGCTAAGCAAATTGGATGTCTTTCCATAAAAATAATTGAAGTTCACGCCCAAACGGTTGTCCAAAAGGGACAAATCCAAACCTGCCGTCCAACGTGCCGTAGTCTCCCATTGCAATTGCGTGTTACCGATATTGGCCATAGACAAGCCTGTAGACGTATTCCACATCTTCTGTCCCACAAAATACGTACGCGATGCCTGGCTTTCAAGGTCGTCGTTACCCACAAGGTCGAAACCCACATTCAGCCGCAAATAATTCAGGGCACGTGTACGGGGCATCCACGACTCATTGGTCAACACCCATGCAGCCTGCACTGACGGGAAGAATCCCCAAGCATAATTTCCGATTTTCACCCCGTCGGCAGCATCCACTCCGAACTTGGAGCTACCGGCCATACTGAGCGCTGCCGAAACATAGTAACGCTCACGCCAGTTGTAATCGGCCGAAAGGTAATAAGTCATGTCCACCACTTCTTCTTCCGTACCGTCCGTAGATTTGTAGAGCAAACCATCCGACATGTTAGGGGTCTTGTCGTTACCGCTATTGTACCCCACTTGGGAATTCAGCTGGTAACTCGTACGTTGGTAACGCAAGCCTCCGTGCAAACCGAGCCAGTGCGCCTTGAAACGGCGGGCATAATCGAAATAAGAGTCACTCATGATAACCGTTTCGCGTGCGGCCAAAGCAGAAGCACGGTTCTGCAAAGCCTCGCCCACGCCTTTCACGTCAAAATCGGGCACCCCGTTCATCGGCAAATAGGCATTCTCGTCCGTATTCACCAATTGGAATGCGAAATGCTCTGAAATGCTCCAATAGCGGTTGATATTCCATTTCGGAGTCACGGCTAATGTGATAAGACGGTTACCGAAATAATTTTTGTTGTCACCGTCTCCGTTTTCCAGAATAAACAGAGGGTTGGCCAACGAATTCAAATAAGGTTTGGTCCTCAACACATCGAAAAGGTAATCATCCGCATCGGCCAAATAAGAAGAAATGTTCCCATTCGTGTCAAACGCATACGGACTGAGGAAAGGCGACTTGATCAGGCTCAGGAACCCCGGTGAAGAAATCACGCCGTCATCCAATGTGGCCGGTGCCCCGTCATCACGCATGTCGCGCGTCACATCGCTATAAGCTGCATCGAAACGTACTGTGAGGTTTTTCGCCAACACGATGTCAGAGTTCAGACGCAGATTGAAACGCGAAAAAGAATTGTTCTTCAGCGTGGCATCAGCCGCAGCATACCCTACGGACAGATTATAGTTGGCCACGTCATCCCCACCCTGCACGTTGATGCTATAGTTCTGGGTGAAGGCTTCCTCGTACACATGTTTCTGCCAGTCCGTATTGTTATGATATACATCATAGTAGTAGTAATTCGGATTCGTCTGCAAAAACTTGAAACTGTTATTGGTCGTACCCGTCGTTCCAATCAGTTCAGAAGCGTAGATACGATACTGTTCCCCATCCATCATATCCATCGACTTGGGCAATAATTCATAGCTTCCACCGATAGAAACATCGATTTTCGTAGCCATGCTCTTATTACGCTTGGTTTCGATGAGAATCACCCCATTCGCGCCTTTCGCACCATAAATGGCCGTCCCGTTCTTCAAGACCCTGATTTTCTCAATATCCTCCACCATAATATTCGCAAGGAGGTTGTTGAAGAAACCGTCATGGACGGAAGGAGCCGAAAGCCTCATATCAGTGATGACCCCGTCAATAACCACCAACGGCTGTGCGTTGGTATTGAGCGAGTTCAGGCCGTTCATGAACATGGCCACGCCCATGCCCGGCACACCACTACGCGTAATGGAATGTATATCGGCACCCAACTTGTTTTGAATCTGACCGTCAATACTGATTTCATTCGTGTTATAATCCACAGCTACCGTCCTTTCACTCGTAGCTGCCCCTGAAGCCGTATAGACCGGATTGAAGGTATCGCTGAAAATATAGGCATCCACCGAACCATCCCCTTTGCCGAGCGGCACTTGAAGGGAGTTGTAACCGTCTCCGCGCATCCACAAGGAAGTAACATATTCCGGAACCCGGATTACATAATCCCCCTTCTCGTCGGTCATAGCCGCATAACGTGCGTCATTGAAAGCTGAGACGCTGATACCGGCTGTCGGCTGCTTAGTGGCATTATCATAGACACGTCCTTTAATTTCGCGCATCGGAACTTCCGGCAACATGGGTTTTACCATCTTTGCAGAATCCCGTACCGTAGCCTGAGCAGATTCCTGATCCGCCTCTTGAGCCGCCACCGGAGCTGCCACGGCGGCCATCAGGCAAAATGTTGATAAAATATGTTTCATGGCACTATTCTTCTCTATTGGGTTTGAAATATAAACAATCAAGATACATCTCGCGGTTATACCGTCCGGACTCCATGCGGCTGATACTGCATTCCAATGTCAAATGCACTTTGGCATTAGGCTGGCCGTAACTACATACGGGAATGGTGAACGTACCAATCTTCACCGTATCCACCCGATATGGGTCGTTTTTCACCTCGTCCTCAAAATCGAAGCTTTGCTCTATGCCGTCTACCGTCTCGTAACCAATGGAAGCCTTGAATTTACATGGGCGGAAATTACGGTCGGTAGCATTATATACAGTACGAGGCAACACGACCGCGCAAATGTCATACGTTCCTGACAGCACAGAGGGAATCTGGAACTCCATAGTCCAATTGGATGAATTCGTACGGGGAGAAATCACCAGATACCCATCGGAAATACTGTCTGCGGCAGAAAAACGTGACGCATAGGTGCAATCCTTGTAGTCCGTCATCATGCTTTCATACTCGGCTTCGGTCTTCACCGGATAGAAATATATGTCTTCTGGCTTGAACGGCCATTCATGCAAGTTATAGATTGCCCCGTTGCTGCAAGCCATCGTGTCACGCACGAAATCGGAAGAAAAGATACCCCCGGAAGCCAACGGATTATAGTAGACATGCCTCCGCTCCTCGTCATACTTGCTATATGCAATGGAGCATACGGAATCTTCCATGTGCGCACAACCATATTTGCGGTTATACACCAAATCCCGGATAACGGCCTGATGGGCATACAAACGCTGCAAAGAATCCGCCTGATTCACGCTGCCGTAATTGAAATAAGACAGCGCCTCGTTGTAAACCTTATCCCACACCCGATTTTCGGGTACCAACATAATAAAACTACTGTCTTCCTCGTTTATGCGGTCAAACCTGCCAAACAATATGTTCGTAGTACGCATCACAGAATCGGAATAGACGATGTTGCCATCTACAATACCGCTTTGTATACTGGCATTTTCATCCAGTTCCAATTTCTCATAACCTTTGAAGAAAGAACCGACACCGGAATATCCCGACAAAGTAGTCAAAGCTTCATATATATTATATAAGTAGGGGACTCCACCTGAAAGCACGTGCAAGACTCCGTTCTTCGCCGCTCCATTAACTCTCCCCGAAGCATACGACACACCTTGGAAAGAACCCGGAACTGCATCAAGGTATTTGTTATTGAGCATAAGGACCTGCTTTTCGTCCGTGCTGTTAGTTATGAAATGCGCAATATGATTCTGTACAAAGTGCTGCCCGCACATAGAATCGCCCGACACAGTCTGGCATTCCGCCAACAAAGAGTCCACATTGAACAGCCCGTCCTTGGGAGCCCAAACAGTAAAAGTCTGGTCGCTGGCCAACAAATCTGCGTACGTCACTTTTGTAGGCTTATTATTGCTAAACACATGCGTGGCGCGAAGCACCTTGAGAAAATCACCCAAATCCCCCTGCTCCTCCATCACTTGAAGAAGGGACTTGTCGGACACTGGTCGGCCTTCATTACCATAATGTTCGTCCCACGTATCGGTACACGCCACTGCCGCCAAGGCCACTGCCGCTACCGCAAACATCTGTATTTTATTATTTGTTTTCATATACCTGTTTTTTATATTTACCCTATATCACCTCACATTAATGGGTGTCCTCGGCTTCCACCCCGGCATAGATGCTCTTCGGCACAATCTCGAAATAATTGATAGGCAACTCGGCCTGCGGGTTATCCACTACCAATTTAATCCGTATGTAGTAATCCTTTTCCGGACTCATATTCTCCGTAGTCAAAATCTTACGCAATTTCATCGGCTGTGCCCTCAGGATGTTGGCTCCGCCTTGCGCCCAAGAATCCATATCTTTCATGTAACCACGGTTGCGCATAGCCTTGTCGATGGCACGATTACCTTCCTCGTCGCCCGGAGTGTCTGCCACCCATCCAATCAAGGGATCGATAGGCCAAAGTGTAAAGTCGATGGGCAATCCCATAGGTAACAAGCCATCCGGATCCGTACCAAAATATACCTGTACCTTTCCACGCATATCACCCCAACCATAGGCAAAACGCACCTCATAAGTTCCCTCTTTGGGTACCGGAAGCAACTTGAACGTCACGTCGAATTGCCCCACCATGTCGATACAATCCGCATAAGTCACCATCCATACGTCACGCTTACGTAAAGTCATGGTCGGGGTCTTGCCATGGAAATCCCAACCTTCGACCATCTTAAATCCTGTGGCACGTTCCGTATTTCCACGCGCCCCGCAATTCATAAACTCGGGAGAAAGCGTGGCTGCCATAACACGGATTCGGTCATTGAAAACCACGTCGCGTGTCTCCAAATTATAATCCAAAACCTGATCGATATAATGGTAGATACCATTCAAAGCCTGTTGGTCCACCTCCCCTATCTCAGAAGGAGAAAACACCTTCGTACCCCGAACCGTATAACGTGGCCCTACTCCCTTACGGTTGATAAAAAGCCCGTCGGACGGTGTGCTCATCTTCATGATAGTACCTTTCAACATCGTGGCATACCAGTCTGTGCAATCAATCAAATCCGTCTTGGCGCATATATTTTTGATGTCACCCGACACAGTCCAATCGTTATAAGCCCCGTAATATGGCAACAAATGGTAAGAAATGAAGCGGTTCAAGGGATTCTTACGGTTCGTCCAATCGTCGTCATACAATCCTGCATCTTTAGGAAACATTTGGTCATACACCTGCTTGGCATGTGCTTTCAAATCATCCAAATCATGTATTCCGTTGGCTGCATAGACTTCGTCAGTCTCCACGAATGCCGTATAACGCTTCATCCGCGTACCGACATAACGCATAGCATATTGCGAACCTCCGGTATGGATGATTATATCCTGGTTCACAGAATCTTCACTACAGAAATAAGTAGGGTCGATATACTGCTTCAACGAATCACACAACCCCGTCAACACAAGTGCTTCATTGAAAATGGAGATGGTGGAATCTTCCGCCAACAAATCCGGCAACAGGAACGACTGCGGCACGATCACGCGGTCAAGCGTATGCACCACACCATTTTCCACAGAATCGTCCCGTACAACCAAACGCGCACTCTTGTTGATGTAATAAATCACATTATTGTTGTTCAAGGCATCCGAATCACAAGAAAACGTCAGATAGCGTTCATTCATGTTTGCCGTCGGAATATTCCCGTCTATCAAGTCCGTAGTGAAATAGGCTTGGTTGATAATATGGTTCCATGACAAGGTATCACATTGTTCCTTTGTAAGTTGGTCCACACTTTGAATACCCAATTCATGAAGATATCGCTCCACGGCCTTATTATTCGGAGCCAAACAAGTATAGCTCCCGTAGGCTGCCATCATGCCATACATACCAGAACGTTGGAGAATGGCTATGAAGTCGCTGAATTCACCGGAACGGTTCTGAAGATAGTCAGTCACCATCTCTCCCGTAAACGTATAATAGTTCTCTGGCAAAGGTTCATCGGAACAAGAAACCGTAAAAGCCGGAATGGCGCAAAATGCCAACACGAACCGTATCAATATTTTATCTATCTTTTTCATAATTCTTATTCAGTTGTGTTTATATTATCATTCTTATAAGCCGGATTCTGTACTAGATAAGGATTGGCCTTCAACTCATTTTCATGGTACGGGTAATAAAGGGCATCTTCTGCGGAAAGACGGATACGGAGCGCAGCCGTGTTCTCGCTGAACTTCTGCATAACCTTATCCAACATGCGGGTGTTGGAACCTTCACGGCGGCAAAGGCGTACCAAATCAAACCACCGCTTGCCTTCGAACATCAATTCACGCTGACGCTCCTCCAACACAAGATTCTCCATGCCCAAGCGCGACGTGCCATAATCCTCAAAAACCAACGTGTCCGTAGTAGCCACACGCTTATTATTGGCCCGCTTCCATACGGCAGACACACAGGAAAATGCTGACCGGTAACGCGCTTCCTGTTCCGGTGTCAACGTGGAACCATCTGCCACATTGCCTGCAAGCTGGACTTCTGCTTCCGCCTTCATCAGCATCACGTCCGTGAGCCTATACACAATCCAGTTTGCCACATTAGCCGTACGCCTATATTCAGTTACCGTAGGTGCCGTTCCGGTCGTCGTATTCGTACGGAATTCAGCCCCTTCGACCACATATTTGCGAATGCTCACCGTGGATTCTCCGGACATGTTCTCAAAAGCCCGGCAGTCTGTCCTCTTAAAATAGGAGTTTGAACCTTCTGCCACTTGGGCATTCAAATACGGGCACGCTGCAAGTTGCCCCACGTTAGAACTATTGTATGCTCCAAACAAATCTTTCGTCAAAAGATTCTCGCGTGTTTCCTTATCAACAAAGATCAGTTCGAAAATACTTTCAAAGGAATTCCCTTTCCCAAAAATTTCCGAGAATGACGTACCTGCATAAGAGGAACCATTAGGAGCCTCTGAAATTAAAGGGAAGTCACCATAAAGCTCAACATTACTTACAAAAGAAGAATACTCCTGAAGCAAATCATCATACTGACCTTTCTTGTAATCAATAATCAAATCACAATAGTCTATGCAACGTTGGTACTCCCCCTGCCACAAATACATATCCGCCAACATGGCATATATGGCATAACGGGTGATACGGTTTATGTTATCATCACTATATTCACCATAAATCCGTATCGCATCATTCTTCACAGCTTCCAAGTCAGCAATGATATGGGCCAACACTTCATCGAAACTGGAAGCCGGAATCCGGTAGTTCTTCGAATCGTCAATAGATGGTTCGGTCACCAACGGGACATTACGGAACGTACGAATCAAATAAAAATAACACAAGCTGCGTATGGCCGTAACTTCCGCAATATTAGCCTTCATCTCAGCTTCCGTGTAATTCGGATCCTTTTCTTGCACCTGTGGAGCATAATGGATTACCGTATTACAACGGTTAATGCACTGGTAAAACGATTCCCACTTTGCATAACCATTCGTTTCCAACAAATTTTCTTCAGCTATACGAAGGATGTCTTGAGGAGCACCTGCCCCCGTGGTCAAATTGTCGGAACGCAACTCGCCCCATACCAACATCCGTTTCAGACAATCACCCGACTCCAACTGCGCATAACAAGAATTCACCACACTGGTCACATCGGCTTCTTCCGTCCAATAGTTCTCCAACACCACTTCATTAAGAGGAACAATGCTCAGGAAATCATCGCAAGCCGTCAGCGAAGAGGCCAATAAAGCCGCAGAGAACAACTTTGTAAATTGTTTGTTTATATAGAATTTCATAACGTAAACATTTTAAATATTAGAAACCTATCTGCACACGTGCCGTGAACTGCCGCGAACGCGGTGTCTTGGCTCCATCCGTGGCCACACCCATACCGCCATACCCGATCTCGGGATCCGCACCGGAGTAATTGGTCAGACAAAACAGATTGCTGGCATTCAAATTGATGCTCAACGAAGTCACACCTATTCTCCTCAACAACTTGGGGTCAAGAGAGTAACCCAAAGAAAGATAGTTGAGACGCATGAAAGACGCATCCTCCACAAAACGGTCGCTTCCCAAATAATTGAAGCCCTTGTTATACAAGGCACGGGGAATCTCCGCCAACTGTCCCTCCGTACGCCAACGCCAATTGACTGAGGCGGCCTGATTATTGTTATTATGCATGGACTCTGCATCCATCCTGGCACGATTTACAACTTTGTTCCCCGCACGGAAATTAAACTGCGCATTGAGCGACCAACGGCCATAAGAGAATTTCAGCCCCCAACCACCGGTAATCTTAGGCAACGAAGAACCCAAGTAAACGATATCCAACTCATTGATATTCCCATCATGGTTAATATCCTCGTAAATGGCATCTCCACCTTGGAACTCATACAGTTCAGTATTCGTTATCTTGTCATACCCGAATACCATTGGAATGGTGAACCCGGCCTTGTCGCGAATCACATTACCGTTCTCGTCACGAGCCACAGGAGCATTCGGTCCACTCACACCCGGCACCTCAACCTCCGAATAATCGGAATATTGGTATACGCCCTTATAACGGAAACCATATATGGCACCGAACGGGTTGTTAAGTTGGACACGGGTCAAGTATGAGCCATTATTATTGTCGAAGTCCTTATTAAGGTTAGCCAATGCCGTGGGTTCCATTTCCACAATTTCGTTTTTGTTGTTGGCAAACGTCACATTGAAACCCAACCTGAACTTACCGACTTTGACCACGTCCGTACCATTGATATTGAATTCCCAACCGTTATTGCGCATTTTCCCGACATTGGTCCAAGAAAGAGACGGGAAACCGGAAGAAGAAGGAATGTTCACATTAGTCATCAAAAGTTTGGATGTCATTTGGGTATAGATATTGAAATCAGCCGTAACCCTATTATCGAACAGTCCTAGGTCGAAACCCACGTTCCATGTTTCCTTCTCTTCCCACTGCAAATTACTCAACCGGATATTGCTCGGGTATATGGAATTGGCTCCATTATAGGAATCCGTCGCCGTATACTTCGAGAAAAAGAGGTATTCAGCCCCAGGCTGGCTTCCTACACGTCCCCAACCCGGACGGACAGAAAGCATGGACAACCATTTTTGCGTCCCTTTCATCCATGGTTCGTCCACTACATTCCAACGGAACGACAAGGCAGGGAAAGTACCCCAACGCTTGTTGTCACCAAACTTGGTCGTACCGTCACGACGGACAGAGAAGTCCGCAATGTAACGGCTCTTAAAGGCATAATGAGCTGAGAATGTCATGTAAATGCTCCTCCATTGGCCTGCCCCAGTAGACATTCCAGAAATCAAGCCATCGGCCGTAGGAGACTGTATGCTCCCTGTTGGAAGGTTATACACAGAATTAGACTGCTGTTTGGAATCACCGTCTATCAACTGGAACTGCGCCATCGCCATGAAAGAATGGTCGGCATTCATAATGTGCGGAATAAACGTCAAACGATGTGTCGTCGTGATAGCCCTGCCCTTATGCGCTTCCGATGTAGCCTTGTTGTTATTCTTGTCCGTCCACCCGGCCGTTACCAAACTGGAAGGATAGAACTTGTCGGTATACCTATTCTCTATATTGAACAGCACTTTGCCTTCGTACTTTAATTGCATTTTGGAATCATCCAACCCCAAAAGGTTATAGTGCAATTGGAACTCGGGCTGCATCCTATACAATGTCTCTTCATTCGTGGCCTCGTATGCCAAAGCCACGGGATTCACCAAACTGTATTGGTCGCCATTCTGACGGAACGTGGAAGAAGCTGTCGGCAACATGTGGTAGTAATTTGGGGTATTGTTACCATAAGCATCCTGCTCGTAAATAGACATGTTCGGCATTTTGCGGTAAGCAATATTCAACAAATCACTATAGTTCTTCTGGTTATCCTGATACGTCAGGTTAAAGTTCGTCACAATCTTGATGCGGTCGCTCACAAAATAATCCAAGGCCACACGAGTCGTGAAACGGTCAAGCTCCTGGGCAATGACCGTACCGGTCTGGTGGTCGTAACCGGCAGAGATACGGAACGCAGCCTTCTCTCCTCCACCGGAAAGCGTCACATAATGCTTTTGCAACCAACCCACCTTGGTCACCGCATCCACCCAGTCCGTATTGTTGTTGTAATGTTCATACTCTGCAAACGACGGATCGTAATTAAACTCCGGAATGTCGGACGCAGCATCACTTAATTCCGGATTATAATATGCTTCTTTCATCAACATGGTGTATTGGTCACCATTCAGCATGCGCATGCCTTTGGGTTGGTAAGTCATCGTAGCCGCATAGGAATAAGTCACTTTAGTCTTCCCCCTGACCCCACGCTTTGTCTTAATTTCAATCACACCATTTGCTCCCTGCGAACCATAAATGGCCGTACCTGCGGCATCTTTCAGCACCGTAATACTGGCGATGTCATCCGGATTGACATTCAACAGCTCAGAATACTGTTCCTCAGTGGCCGAAGCGAAATCAAAACCGGACAAGTAATCGCTTTCAAACACATTACCATCTACTACCACCAAAGGTTGGGTATTACCGTTGATAGAACTGACTCCACGCAAACGCATGGTCGTACCGGCCCCCAAGTCACCGGAATTGAACACGATATCCAAACCTGCCACACGACCTTGCAAAGCCTCGTCGATGCTCGTCAGGCTCAATCCTTCAAATTCTTTAGCATCAATAGTTTGATGAGCCACCGACACTTCACGTTCCGGTATGGCCAAACCACTGGATTGTATTACACGTTTCTGTTTCACAACCACTTCTTTTAATTGCAGGTTGCTCTTCAGCTTTATATTGTAACGTGTCCCTTTAATAGGAATAAGTTGTGTGGCATAGCCTACGTACGAAATCTTCAGACGATGCTTCGGATTCACAATGCGGAAAGAAAAGTTTCCATTGATGTCCGTTACACCATGAGCCACGATACGGTTTGCCTCGTCTACTTCGACCACATTCACCATCATCAATGGCTCAATATCGTCAGAGACAGTACCACTAATCATCGTCCCGGGTGCTTGCGCAAAACCCATCAAAGGCAAAGCGACAAACGCACCTAACATAATATGTCGATATAGGGTTTTCATTCATTTATAGTATTACTTGGTTTAACATTTTATTCCATACTTCCTTCTTCTGTTTCTTTCTCCCAAATCAGCGGCCCGTCGATTTGATGCACCACCGCATAAGAAGAAGTATAAATCTCAGAGGCAGATGCCACATCTTTGGTATTGTACTGGTATTCACGAGCCATCAGATTGTAAAGCCCTCCATTTGTCAACACATTGCGCTTGTTTCCTGCCGCATCAGTTACTGACAGGTGGCTTCCATCACCTTTTACCGTCAAGCGGCAGTAGGAAATCGTATTGTCTGCCCCATTGATTTCATAAGCAGAGGTTTCATAATCAGCCTCTTCTATATTCCCCTGTCCGATATATAACGAGTTGTCCTGGATATGGTATTTAAGGAATTTCTCTATTTGTTCCGTCATCCTTTCTTTTTCATCCTCGTCTTGTTCCTCTTCCACCTCATCCCAAGTCGGCAGCTTGCCTTCATTATGCAAAGCCTGTATAGACGCATTCGTCGGCACATAAACCGTATAATGGAATGTATTAAACAACGTTATACTCGGACTTGGACAAGCATAAGAAGGTGCGTCAGGACTGCTTCCTATAGAAATCAGGTTTGACATTATGGATGACCCTTCCATCAATTTATAAAATTCCGAGAACTCATCGTTCTCTTTCAAAATGTCCGGAACTGATTTCCGGGCTGTCTGTATGAGTGCCCCATCCAATATATAAGCTTTACCGTTTTCTTCCGGGTAAATTTGTGCAACAGGCAATTTTTCACCATGTTCCAATTGCCATCCACCGGCCACTGTCATATTGGATTGCCCGGCATTCTCTATGAAAATCGTACCTCCGTCTTTTGTCCGATAAAACTTTTCCCCACTTTCGACATCTCCCACCACGATATGCGTTTCCAAAATATCCGTCAAGCGGTCACGTACCTGCCCCGCAGAAGCCTCACCAATAGAATCAAGCTTTACTCCTGCCTCAATGTCATAATTAAAAATGAAAGCACGTACTTTCTCCGTTTCCGTCTGGGCACTCTCGTCGTAATGGAACTCAAAAATCTGTGTTTGGTTTTTACCAAAAGAACATGGATCCACGTAAGTCAACAAACCATGATTTGTCGGGATAAAGAAGCTATAAACAGAATTTTGCGAATTCAAATACACATCATAATCATACTGGTCGATAGCCCAATTGATGATATTCATCGTTTCATTGACCAATGCAGGAAACGATACGGATATATAAGCCACAGGACTGAACACCCTATTTGTCAAATAGACAGCCCCGTTACAAGCGAAGAACACGCTATCCACATCTTCCTTTTTAATCTTCAGTTCATCATTCGCATCATTCAACACTGTGCTGAATTTACTGGGAACAGAATTGGAAAAAGAATTAAGCATGTTTACGTTCAATAGCTTTGAAAGCACCTTGTCTGGCACATTTTCCCAAGTCCCATATCTATCTTTCAATACTTTTCCGGCACCATTTTCCCAATATTCCGTAAGCGCGGCATCAGTTGGCACAAGCATGACGGCCATGTCTTGTTGCAAAAGGACATCCGTAGAGACACTGGCGTTTAACTCAGAGTAATAGGCATTCCATCCCGGGTCGAATTTCAGCATCGCCTCCACCGGTTCTTCCTTCTGCGTCAAATTCAAAGGCGATCCACCTTGTGAACGCTCTGAAAAATAACGTTTCTGGAAAACAGAATCATAACTGGTGCCATACAAACGGTTATACTCCCGTGTCAACGATTCATCATAATAAGGTGCTGAAAAACGATCCAACATCTTTGAAAATTGTTGTGCGCGTGGCATCCCTGCAATGACATTAGCCAAATTAGGAAGCGGGGTCATCACATCTCCCATCTTATGTACAAAGCCATTCGAACAACGAATGTTTTGTTCTACCATCATCACTCCATTCACATTGGCATCACCCGGCTTACGTTCCGTTGCATAATTAAATAGGAAATTACAATCATCATTGGATATACGACGGTTCTGCAAATAAGCCTCAATGAAATGAATCATAGGTGCTGTGGTCATATCTTCCAAACACGGGATAGCCTTACCTGAATTTTTGTAATATGCCCAATACTTTGTATCCGGCATATCTTCAGGTTTCAAAATAGGCACTGTATCGTATGCCGATGCTGAAGTCAAGCGGCGCATACAGTCACCTTCTGTCGGCCCGGTAGAACTTGACAAGTAAGCAACCTGGCAGGCGTTGTTGATCATCGAACCATAAAGCAACTGCTTCTTCTGTGCCACGGACAAGTCTTCATAACTTCCTACGCCCCATTTCCTATTATTATAGAAACGCGCGTAAGCATCATCATCTGCTACAAATAAGGTCTTACTTCCCGTACGGGCAAGGACTTCGGTATACCCCAAGTCATCAATCATCCTCACCACGTTGGTGTAATTCCCATTCGACTTCAAATAGTCATAAATACTACTGCCCAACCACGCCGGATCTTCATCCATCAGATCGTAGCCATCGTTACAGGAGTAAAAACAACCCAAGGCACAGCATGCCAAACCAGTCCAAAACGGAGCGAATCTTCTTCTGTTTTTCCTTGAACTCATATTAGATTATTTTATTAATGTTATTACTTTCTTTGAAAATAAATCATATCTCTCGTTATCGGGTGCTAAATTACGGGATAAAACGAAAAGTCATTTTCGCCTATGTATCATGTTTCTTTTATTTTGTTTCATTCTTACAAAAAAAGCGAAAAAGCCTCCCTAAAAAGGCTTTTCCGCTTCAATGATTAAAAAAAGTACTAATGCTCTCATGTTACATTTTCTATATCCTTTGTAACATTCTCGGTATTTTACGGCAATTTATCCATGTCGGCTGCAGTATAATTGTCTATATGTAACCTGTATTTCATTAAATCGTCCAGTTTATGTATTGGGGGCGGACAATCGGCCGGTATCGGACGACGAGAATACATTTGGAAATAAAGCAGGCAAGCATCCCGCCACCATTCCGCATCACGCGCCTGCCGTTCGAATCGCATCAACATGGCTTCGTAACGCTCCGTGTCGATATACGGTTGAGCTTTCTGCCACAAATCCACAAACTCCCAAGCATCTTCGACTCCGCTGTTATAAATGTAACAGAGATTATCCCATAAAGTCAAACCGTTCCGCATCACATACTCCCAAGGCACATGATGAAACCATAAAAGATATTCTTCCGGACAAGTCTCCAAATTCCCGTAAAGTGTAGCTAACGGTTCACAATACTGTAGTACTGCTTTCGAACCCCGTACCGTACGGTCGAAACCAATCCCTATCGAATCGGCCCGATGGTAGTACTTCGGCAACCAATCCGGACGGGTATTCGGAGGAGCACACCATGGCTCAGGCCCGTAATGATGCCCGAAAGCAAAGATATGATGCAACCCCAACGGCATCATATAGCTGACTGCCGTATCCCATGAACGTAAAAGCAACTGGCGTACCGGTTCGACGAAATGTTCATCAGCCGAGAAAGTCTGCTTCAGAAACTCTTCGGCAATCTGTGCTGCCGACAGTTCGGTATTCCAACACAAACGACCGAAAGCATACCAATTAGCCTGTGCCATATCGCTTCCGGTCCAGTTGACCACATCCCCGAT
>OHPH01000582.1_pt1 | contig 18625 bp, 18 predicted proteins | sample 1577681 | NCBI WGS metagenome assembly OHPH01 (sample SAMEA3879603, study PRJEB24766) | human gut metagenome | biome: human-associated habitat; feature: feces | place: USA | collected 1985/1987 | reverse complement strand
ATCTGAAGAAAAAATTGAGAAAATTAATTTTATATCCTGAAAAGGCACTATAAAAACCTGCCTCAGCATTTCAAATGTCCAAAGCAGGTTTCTTTATATTTTATAGAGATACAGATTAATATCTGTTTCTGCCACCTCCATAGCCATTGTCTCCGCGACCACCACCGTAGCCACCACCACGACTGTTGTTACCACCACGATAACCACCACCATTGTTGCCATAACTACGACGCGGACGTTCTTCTCTAGGACGCGCTATTGACACAGAAAGAGTTTTTCCATCCATGTCAACTTCATTAAGAGCTGCAATCGCTTTATCTCCAGCTTCATCATCAGCCATTTCAACAAAACCATATCCCTTAGAACGACCGGTCTCTCTGTCCATTATAATCTTAACAGAAACAACTTCACCATACTCTGCAAATAATTCTCCAAGTTCGGCTTCACTCATATTATAGTTAAGCCCTGCAATAAAAATGTTCATTTTAAAATAAATGTTTTAATAAAAAAATAAGTGCGTTTTGCTATTAGGAATCTTACAGAGAGACAAACGATTCTACCATCATCACTAAAGAATAAGTTGGAAAAGTATTAATGTACTTCTATGAGGATACTTAATGCAGGGGACAAATGTACGCAATTAGACTTGAACTCAAAACTAATTGGAGATTTATTTTTAATAATAAATGTTTTTTCGTTCTCTTTGAAAGAACAGACAAGTTTTAGAACGGAAATAACTGTTTCTCAAATACATATTTATACTTTAAAAGCTATTATACAGAAAGTTATCCTGTACTACATATCAAAAAGATAACCAATCTCCAGCCAGATCAGCATTCTTTATAGCAACAGGCCAGATACTTTCCGTAGAAGGAATTATTATGGAAGAAATTTCAGAAACAGGAACTACAGAAAATTCTTCAGTTTCCAAACAAGCTGCGAGAAACCGCAAAGTAATAAAATACAGAAAGAGAACTTATCTTTTTCATCTTCCCAACCATAATTCCGGATTAAGTTTAGCCGTTTCCTTACGAAGTTGAAAATGCAAGACCGTATTACCCGAACTATCTGTATGGATAGTTCCAAGAACAGTACGTGTATTGACTTTGCTGCCTTTAGAAACCGATACGGAAGAAAGGTTGCAATAGACAGAGATGTAATTACCATGACGCACCAGTATATTGTTCAAACCATTATACTGGAAAATAGCCGAAACTTCTCCATTGAAAACGGCACGTGCCTGCGCTCCCGGTTTGCCCTTAATATCAATCCCTTTATTATCCAGTTTCACATTACGCAAACCATCTACGGCATACTGTCCGTAATGGCTGACAATCACGTATGGACCGGTAATGGGAACCGGCAAAATACCCCGGTTACGTTCAAAACTGCCCGACAGCTGGCGGTCCTCATTATTCAGACTGAACTTCTCCACCGGAGCGACCTTCTTTGTAGACTCATTTTTTTCCGTAGATTTAGAACGGGACGCCCCTCCCGTAGTTTCACGCTCCGCTTTCTTAGCTGCTGCCGCCTTTGCGGCAGCCTCAGCAGCGGCTTTCCTACGAGCTTCCTCCTCTGCACGCTTTCTAGCTTTCTCTATTTCAATTTCAATCAAACGGTCAATCTGGGCATTCAATTGCTCAGCCGAACGTTTTTTCTTCCTTATCTCGCTTTGTATACCTTTCTGCTTCTTTTGCAAATTCGCCAAAAGAGTCTGGCGCTCCTTTTCCTGAATCTCCAGTTTGGCCTTTTCGACCTCACCCTGTTTTAAAAGATTCTGTTTGGCATGCTTAGTTTGTTCCACTTCTCTTTTTTTAGCGGCAATTTGCTTCTGCTTACGTTCTATCTCCATTCCTTGAAGGCGCTGGAAGTTTGCATATTCCTGCACATAACGCATACGACGGTAAGTCTGGCTCAAGTTCTCGGCAGAAAAAATAAACATTAATTTCTCTTGAACAGACTTGTTACGATACATATATTGCACCGAAGTTTCATACTTCCGCTTCTTGTCTTTCAAATCACGCTGAAGTTTATTCAGTTGTTTCTGTAAAGAAGCGATCTCACTTGTCAATGTATGAACATCACTCTCTATGGTATTGATATATTTTCTTCTCTCCTCAATCTGACCTGTCAGCAAAGCAAGGTTGTCCAACTGGCTTTTCACATCCTTTTTGGTAGATTGCAACAGAGTTTCAGACTCGGCAATCTGCTGATGAAGTTCCTTCCGTTTGGCTTCAAGCTCCCTTATTTTCCGAGTACTTTGCGCTGAAATAGTACTTAAAAAGCAGCAGGCTATGAGTAGTAAGAAGATACGTTTCATTATTTAATAAGCTGTTTTAGCAAATCTTGCAATTCTATTCTTTCGTATTTTCCGGGCACTTCGGTATGGGCTTCCCAATCCTTATTGGTAGAAAGGCGGGAAAGTTCAAATACAGCCGTAACCGGTTTGGCAGCCCCTTCAAAAGAAACCGTCATAGTTCCCGGAAACTGTTTCTGCTCCAACGGACGAAACTTATCATAACGCCAATTTATCCCGTACCGGGTACCGGACAAGCCGATATGACTTTCTTTCAGCAGCCCATCATTTGTATTGGTACGAAAACGGTAGGCGAAATGTTTGCCGTTCTTAACTTCTATTAATGCATTTTCGTTTTCAGGACGCACAGCAAAGGACGAAATATCACGGACAGTCAGCACCTTTTTTCCCGGAAGAAAAATTTCATTCATAAACAAGGCCTGCAAAGTATGAAAATCCAAATCAGCCTTTGCCAGATTCTTCAATTCATCAAAAGGAACTTGTACATAACGTTTGTTCATGCGATCCATCACTAAAACTCCGTCCGGAGATATTTCAGCACGTGCCACTTCAATACCCAAAAATGGAGCGATAGAAAGCTGGATTACTTCATCACGTTTCATGCGCAACGTACCATTTACTTTAGTCGGTCCTTTACCGTTCAAGTCAACGGCCAATGACATTTTCGCAGTAATTGCATCCCATCCCGGAGAACGGCTAATCAGCTCTTCCATATATTCCGACTCGGATAAATTGCCAATAGATACCCCTTTCTTCATACTCCGGGTAGATGAACATGAAGAAATAAATATAATCAGCAAAGCGCTAAACAAATAAAAACAGACACGTTTCATCATTCTGCAAAGTATTTCTTTTGTACAATTTTCTTTCTCAATAAGTTCAATTCCTTCTCACTACGTTCTTCACTACCTTCTTGAGGAGGCTCCTTGGATAATTTTTCCGCTTGTTGCCAATATTCCAAAGCCTTTTCACGATCTCCATTCATATAGTAAATATCTCCACAATGCTCTACAACAACGGAACTTTTACTTCCATCATTCTGCATAGCCTGGTCAATGTAAATTTTTGCTTCTACATATTTACCTTTCTCAAAAAGTATCCAGGCATAGGTATCCAGATACGTACCATTGGTAGGTTCGGCCTTTACGGTACGGTAACTCATTTCTTCCGCTTTATCCAGGTTTTTACGCTCTACAGACAGGTAATAGGCATAATTATTCAAGGCCCCTATATTGTTTTCCTTATAAACCAAAGCGGAATCGTATGCGGCATATGCCTCCACATTCATCTTCTTTATATGATAAAGATCCCCCATAATGGCATAGAAATCAGAAACGATATCCTTATTGCTTTTATCTGTTACTTGATTCACTCCTTTTTTAAAAACCTCCAATGCCTCGTCTGTTTTCTCCTTCTGATGATAGGCCAATCCCATATAATAATAGAATTCCAATACATCCGGAGTATATTCTAAAGCAGGAGCACACAATTTGATTACTTCATCCATATTCTGCTCACGAATGGCAAAACTCAATAGCTGCAAGCGTGCCGGCGTATTTTCCGGATCAATTTCAAGCACTTGGTGCAAAACAGGGGTTGCCTCTTTATCCATCTTTTTCGTCAGAAGATATTGGGCCGCCAACATAGCGATATCTGCATTCTCTTGTTTTTCCTTCAATATAGAAGTAAACAGGCCTACTATTTTCGTACTGTCCTTGTTCGTTTGCTCGGAACGCAGAATAAGCTGGCGCATAATGTTCATCTTTGTATCGCTATCCACATTATCATTCAGCAAAATAGTATCCAACTGTACCTGATACAAACTATCCTGCCCTTTTTTCTCGTAATAAGAAGCCATAGAAAGCAACGCCGGCGCATAGCCCGGTTCTTCCTTCAATACTTTCTGATAAGTTTCGTATGCTTCTTCTTCCTTACCGTTGTTCAGATAGACATCTCCCAAAATGGTAAGATAACGCATGTCATATGGATATTCTTTCGCCAAATTCTCAATCTCCGTAAATGCCTGCTGGTCATTGTTCATGGCCAGATACATACGGAATTTCTCCATGCTGATTTGTTCAGACTTCCCATCCAAGGCTTCAAGGCGGTTCAATGTATTAACTACCTGCTGATAATCCTTGGTACGGGTATAGAGATCAATCAAAGCCATCAACGGTTCCAGACGTGAGGGGAACTGGCTCGCCATATCCTCATAAACATAAATGGCTTTCGGGTAATTTCCCTTACCTTGATAATAGGCTGCCAAAGTTTGCTTATACCAAAAACTCTTAGGATCGGCATCCACTGCCTTCTTCAAAGCTTCCTCCCCTTTTTCCGGCTGATTGAGAAACATATGGAACCGGGAAATCTCGAACAAAGTAGCAGCTCCTTGTGGATAAATGTCCAAACAGTGACTATACATTTCGAAAGCCGCATCCAAGTCACCTTTTTCCTTCATCCTAAGCGCTTCCAAAAAGAAATAGTCGTATTTACGGCGCTGCTCCGGAGTAAGCGGATCCTTTTCCTCCACAACAGCTTTATTTCCGGACACCCCGGAAGTTCTCTTCACCGTACCGCATGAAACAAGCATGCCTATCAGACATACACATAGCATGGGCACATATTTCAATCTTCTATTCATTGTTTCCTTTTACTTTTTTCCGGTATGTCCAAAGCCACCTGCACCACGTTCCGTTTCGTCCAACACCTCCACTTCCTGCCATTCGGCATGTTCGTGACGGGCTACAACCATTTGCGCAATGCGCTCCCCATCTTCTATCATAAAATCCTCAGATGACAAATTGACCAGGATAATACAAATTTCACCACGATAATCGGCATCAATTGTGCCCGGAGAATTCAGGACTCCGATGCCTTTCTTAATAGCCAGCCCGCTACGTGGACGGATTTGCGCTTCAAAACCTTCAGGCAATGCGATATAAAGTCCCGTAGGAACCAAACAACGTTGCAAGGGTTTCAGCACAATCGGTTCGTCAAGATTAGCACGGATATCCATCCCTGCCGATTGCCCGGTAGCATACTCGGGTAAAGCATGTTTTGATTTATTGATTACCTGTACTTTCATTTTCAAAATTAACTTATCTAATAAGATGCAAATCTACACAATTCAATGGATTTATCTAAGCGTTTACAGTTTTTTAAACGGAAGTTTCTTACTTTTGCAAACAGATAAAGCCTGAATTATGAACTGGAAACAATTAATATCAAATAAACGCTTCGGCATGGAAGAACTACACGAGGCCCGTAAAGATGACCGTACCGAATTCCAACGCGATTATGACCGTCTCATCTTCTCAGCACCTTTTCGCCGTTTGCAAAACAAAACTCAAGTATTTCCTTTACCGGGTAGCGTATTTGTACACAACCGGTTGACTCACAGCCTTGAGGTTTCTTGTGTGGGGCGTTCTTTAGGAAACGATGTCGCCAACCAGCTTCTGAAAAAGCACCCAGACTTGGTCGACTCCCATATATCGGAAATAGGTTCTATCGTTTCAGCCGCATGTCTGGCACACGATCTGGGAAATCCTCCTTTCGGTCATTCGGGAGAAAAAGCCATTTCAACTTACTTCTCGGAAGGACAAGGAATGGCATTGAAAAAAGAACTTTCACCGATGGAATGGGATGATTTAACCCACTTCGAAGGAAATGCCAATGCATTCCGCATCCTTACCCACCAATTTGAAGGAAGACGGAAAGGAGGGTTCGTGATGACCTACTCCACACTGGCGTCCATCGTAAAATACCCTTTTTCCTCACAATTGGCAGGAAAGAAATCAAAATTCGGCTTCTTCTTAAGCGAAGAGGCTGATTATCAGAAAATAGCCAGAGAATTAGGCATCATCCAGCTCAGCAAGCCGGATGAGCCTTTACGCTACGCACGCCATCCGTTAGTCTACCTGGTAGAAGCCGCGGATGATATTTGTTATCAGATGATGGACATAGAAGACGCACATAAATTAAAACTTCTGACACATGATGAAACCAAAGGACTGTATATGCAGTTCTTTGATGAGAAAAGAAGAAAACGCATTGAAGAAGTTTGCCGGATTGTAACAGACGTCAATGAACAGATAGCTTATTTACGTTCTTCGGTCATCGGTGCACTAATAAAGGAATGCACAAGAGTATTTACTGAAAATGAAAAAAAGATATTAGCCGGGGAGTTTGAAGGCGCACTGATAAAGCACATTTGCAGTCCATTGAAAGAGGCCTATGACAATTGTTCTGCAATTGCCCTTCAAAGAATATATCGTTCCAGCGATGTGCTGGACATAGAATTGGCAGGATTCAGGGTTATCAGTACCTTGATTGACCTGATGATTAATGCAGTGCGCTCTCCGGAAAAAGCGTATTCACAACTACTTATCAACCGCATATCCGGACAGTACAATGTCAACGCACCTACTTTATATGGAAAAATTCAAGCTGTGCTGGATTACATATCGGGCATGACAGACGTATATGCGCTCGACCTCTACCGGAAAATCAAAGGCAACAGTCTGCCGGCAGTATAATAAAAACATTGTCAGATGCGAGCAAGATGAATCCTGTAAATTTTATCTGCACCTGACAATGTTTCCCCAAATACTACTATTAGTCCGATTATTTGGTCAGTATGGGATGAGCGCCTGAAGTTATTTTCATAGCTTCAGGATGTTGCTTTACAAACGATTCGATATGACGTACCCGTTTGTCTTCCAGAATTTCATTGACTGCAATCAGAATTCCGGTTTCCTCCACATCTCCGAATCCATAATTAATCGCTGTTCCAAACATACGCATTGTAGGAGACAGACTCATATATGCATTGACCAAAGGAGGAATATTATACCCCAGCTTACGCACTTCCGTATTCAAGATCTTGTAATCTTCTTTAAAGGAATCATAACAGAAAAGATTTTCCAACATTTTCTTATCTGTTTCTATTTCCAGCGGTTTCATCGGAGTTATCAATTTATCTTTATCACCGAAATGTTTATTCAGGAAGTATAATATCATGTCACGCCCCTGACGATGATAACTAGGATACATAGTCATCTTACCAAAAAAATATTTCACATTAGGCTTAATCACGGTTAATGCACCCAAACCATCCCACAAATTATCCAAAGCAAACAATCCCTTGGAACCGGCACGGGTTGACTGATATTCCAATGTAACAAATGAGCGTCCCAACTCCACCGTGTAAGGCAAATATTCTTTCAAAAAAACTTCCGAGAAATTAAACATGTGAGCAGTAGCCAGCACAGGCTTCCCATGTTCATCAAATTGCACCTCATCCCCCAAAAGATAACGATAACCTCCCAAAATCTCCTCCGCTTCAGGATTCCATACAACTAATTGCTTATATGGATTTTCCATCACGTCATATTCATCGATATCCATCGCCTTTCCTGTTCCGCCACCTGCAGCACGAAAGGCTATTTCCCTTAACCGGCCAATCTCCTTCATCACATTTGGCGAATCCTGATGCGTAATGACATAAATTTCATTATGACTTTTATTCGTAAACCTCAGGCGTTTATCCTCGGAAAGTTCCGCCTTCAGAATCTCTTTGCTAATCGGTGCAATAATTTCTTCCATATCTTTTTTCTCTCTTTTGTCTATTATAGCTTGTAGACTACATCTTTTACAAACTGCGCCCACTGAGCCGGGGTCTTTGTCTTGTCGAAAGTTTGCCAAGGAATGGGTTTTCCAATGGTCAAGGTAAAGGTTTTATGACGATTTTTCAACATTTCATCTGCCAAGTAAAGCATAGCAATATTAAACTTAATGCCAAGTGCCTTACATATATTTGCCAAATTATAGAAAAAGTCTGAATTCCGGCCCTCAAAGTGCAAAGGTACCACATCACGATGCGTTTCAATACTTTTAGTGACAAATGTCTTTTTCCATTCCAAATCCTTGATTTCCCCACCCTGTCTACGGGAACATAACCCCGCAGGAAACATAATGATATGATTATCCGAGGCAAACCCTGCCTCTACCATTTTCGGGAAATCCCTGGATTGCGAGCCTGTTTTATTGATAGGAATACATAAAGGAGCCAAACCATGCAAATTCATCAACAAATCATTGACCAAATAGCGTACATTACCATTGTAATGTTTTCCCAATATATACCCCAAAGCAACTCCATCCTGTCCCCCCAGCGGGTGATTGCTGACAAAAGTGCATTTACCGTTTTCAGGCAAGTTTTCCAAACCTTTTATCTCCACTTTTGCATCCAGGAACTCCATACAAGCTTCCAGAAAGTCAACTCCGACTTTATTTTTGGAGTCTTTTAAAAAGACATTCAGTTCATCCTGATGCACGATATGCTTCAGGTACGAAACGACAAAACGGGGAATATATTTATATTTTTTCCCGGCTTTCGTTTTCAATATCTTTTCTATGTCGATTAAAAATATAGAGTCGTCAGTCATTTTGCAAACGTTCTTTTCCATGCAAAAGTAACTTATCTTTTTTTATATTGGCAATTTATGACAGAAAAAACTCTTAATCTCTAAAGAAATTAAGAGTTTTTGTGTATGAAACTATACAAATTCTTTCATTTTTGCGCAAAATAAAAACGAATGTGCAATAGTTTGGTTTCGTTTTTCAACCTCCGACAGCCAACTCTTTCCATTATTTTTTATCATAAAATCATTAAATTTAAACGTACTGTTTACCAAGCTACTAGCTACATTAACAGCCTGTTGAAAACTTCTCGAAATATTTTCTTAAAATATTGTGGGGAATTGTGGGGAATTGTGTAATTTTACACCTTGAACAATATAATAAGGTGTAGATATGCGATTTCTTGGGAATTCTGAAGCAAAGACGGACGCAAAAGGCAGAGTGTTCCTGCCTGCCGTATTTAGGAAGCAGTTACAAGCTGCCTCCCAAGAATGCTTGATTTTACGCAAAGACACCTACCAAGACTGCCTGGTACTTTACCCTGAAAATGTGTGGAACGAACAAATGAATGAACTACGTTGTAAGCTCAATCGTTGGAATTCCAAACACCAAATGATTTTCCGTCAGTTCGTTTCGGATGTAGAAGTTATCACATTGGATGGAAACGGGCGCTTTCTGATTCCAAAACGATATTTGAAATTAGCTAAAATACAGCAAGATGTACGTTTTATCGGATTGGACGACACTATAGAAATCTGGTCTAAAGAACTAGCAGACAAACCCTTCATCACGCCGGAGGACTTTGGAAAAGAATTGGAAGAAATTATGGGAACTAATAACAACGTAGAAATAGAATGAGTGAAGCAAAACAGATATATCATGTACCGGTATTATTAAACGAGAGCGTAGACGGAATGAACATCCAACCCGGAGGTATTTATGTAGATGCCACTTTCGGCGGCGGAGGACATTCCAAGGAAATTCTAAGCCGGCTGGATAGCACCGCGCATCTATATAGTTTTGACCAAGATGAAGATGCCGAGAAGAATATTGTAAGCGACAGCCGCTTCACTTTTGTGCGTAGTAACTTCCGCTACCTTCCCAACTTCCTACGTTATTATGGCGTGGAAGGGGTGGATGCCATTTTGGCCGATCTGGGCGTTTCCTCACATCACTTTGACGACTCCGAACGCGGATTCTCATTCCGTTTCGAGGGCAAATTGGACATGCGGATGAACAAACGTGCAGGCATAACAGCAGCAGATGTGGTGAATACCTATGACGAAGAACGTTTGGCTAATATTTTCTATTTATATGGTGAATTGAAGAACAGCCGCAAACTGGCATCAGCCATCGTTAAAGCACGAGGTGTAAAACAAATTGTCACCATCGGTGATTTTCTTGAAGTCATCAAACCGCTTTTTGGGCGGGAACGTGAAAAAAAAGAACTCGCAAAGGTGTTCCAAGCTTTACGCATAGAGGTAAATCAGGAAATGGAAGCATTGAAAGAAATGCTTTATGCAGCAACCAAGGCACTGAAACCGGGAGGCAGACTGGTAGTAATCACCTATCACTCTTTAGAAGACCGCATGGTAAAGAATATCATGAAAACCGGAAACATAGAAGGCAAGGCCGAACAAGATTTCTTTGGTAATGTACAGACACCTTTCAAACTAGTCAACAACAAAGTTATTGTTGCCGGCAACGAAGAAGTGACACGCAATCCGCGCTCCCGAAGCGCCAAGTTGAGAATTGCAGAAAAGAGATAACGAGATGGAAGAAGAACTGAAACAAAATACACAACAACCCAAAGACGGACAATCTGCTTCGCCCAAGCATATGTCTATCCGCAGCATATTAGGAGGAGATATCCTTGCGAACGACTTTTTCAAAAGACAGACCCGTTTGCTGATTCTCATCATGATCCTGACTGTACTATACATAGACAACCGTTATAGCAGCCAACAGGAACTCATTGAAATTGACAAGTTGAAAAAAGATTTGATCGATATCAAATACGATGCATTGACACGCTCTTCCGAACTGATGGAAAAGAGCCGCCAGTCACGTATTGAAGAATATATTTCGACGGAAGACAGCCCCTTGCAAACGGCTACCAACCGTCCTTATTTAATAAAGAAAGACTAAGCCCATGATGCCCAACCAAAAAAACATAATGCTCCGCTTCTCCTTCATCATCCTGGTCATGGTGTTGATAGGCATTGCCATTATCTGCAAAGCCGGCGTCATCATGTTTGCCGAGCGTCAATACTGGAAAGACGTAGCCGACCGTTTTGTAAAAGAAAACGTCACCGTACGTCCTACCCGTGGCAACATCATCTCATCCGACGGCCAGCTGATGGCAAGCAGCCTTCCCGAATATAAGATTTACATGGACTTCATGATAAATAAAAGGAAGGGCGAAACCGAAGAAGAGGAAAAGACACGGCTGAAGCTACAACATATCAAAGACTCAGTTCTTTATGCAAATCTTGACACAATCTGCAAAGGATTACATGAAATATTCCCTGATAAAAGTGCCGCCTTTTTCAAACAGCACATCAAAAACGGAAGAAAAAAAGAGAGCCGCAGTTGGTTGCTCTACCCCAAACGCATTTCTTATATACAATATAAAGAAGCAAAACGTCTGCCCGTATTTAACCTGAACAAATACAAAGGCGGATTCCATGAACAGGCATTCAATCAACGGAAAAAGCCTTTTGGCTCACTGGCAATGCGTACATTAGGAGATATGTATCCAGATATAGAACAAGGTGCAAAGAACGGGTTGGAACTTTCATACGATTCCATATTAAAAGGCAGAAACGGTATCACTCACCGTCAAAAGGTAATGAACAAATACCTGAACATTGTAGATATTCCTCCTGTAGATGGCTGTGATATCATTACGACCATTGATGTAGGTATGCAAGACATCGCAGAAAAAGCATTGGTGGATGAATTGAAAGAAATCAACGCTACTGTAGGCGTTGCCATTCTGATGGAAGTGCAGACGGGAGACATCAAAGCTATCGTCAACATGACCAAATGCAATGACGGCATTTACAGAGAAATACGCAATAACGCCATCTCAGACATGATGGAGCCAGGCTCTACTTTCAAAACCGCATCCATACTGGTAGCGCTGGACGACGGAGTCATCACTCCGGAAACGGTGGTGGAAACCGGTAACGGGGTCTATATGATGCACGGCCGCTATATGAAAGATCATAACTGGCATCGTGGAGGCTACGGCACTATCAACACAACAAAATCATTGATGGTGTCCTCAAACATCGGTGTATCACGGTTGATCGATGATCATTATCATGATAATCCGGAAAAGTTTGTACGCGGACTGCATCGAGTAGGCATTGCCACTCCGTTAGATCTCGATATTCCCGGTGCCGGCAAGCCGAACATCCGCATCCCCAACAAAGACTTGAGCAATTGGTCACGTACTGCACTGGCATGGATGTCTATTGGCTATGAAACCCAAATTCCCCCCATCAATACACTGGCATTTTATAATGCTATAGCCAATAACGGAGTAATGGTCAAGCCCCGTTTTGTGAAATCAATAGTCAAAGACGGGCAGGTAGTGGAAGATATTGCTCCTGAAATACTCAACCCGGCCATCGCTTCCCCCAAGGCTATCAGCGAGATACAAACGATTTTGGAAAAAGTCGTCAGCGAAGGACTGGGAAAGAAAGCAGGATCCAAGCAATTCCATGTATCCGGGAAAACCGGTACTGCACAGGTTTCACAAGGGAAAGCCGGGTACACGAATGGCACACGCCGTTATTTGGTAAGTTTCTGTGGATATTTTCCTTCAGAAGCGCCTAAATACAGTTGCATTGTAGCCATCCAGAAACCTGGACTCCCCGCCTCGGGTGGTCTGATGGCCGGCAGCGTGTTCAGTAAAATTGCCGAACGCGTATTTGCCAAACATCTGGCACAAGATTTGAAAGAAGCAAAAGACTCAACTTCTATCCTTATTCCGGATGTGAAAAACGGGGATATAAGTGCGGCGCATTATGTACTGAACCGGATAAATGTAAATTCATCCGGAGTTTCGGAACAATCAACCGAAGGCAAACCGGTATGGGGAAATGTGACTAGTAATCCGGACAATGTATTATTCAACAAAAAAGACATTAACAATAAACTTGTACCAAGTGTTATTGGTATGGGCGCAAAGGATGCTGTCTATCTGCTTGAAAGCATGGGATTGAAAGCCCGCATTACCGGCATCGGTAAAGTGAAGTCACAAAGTATCCCGGCCGGCAACACTTTGCGCAAAGGACAGACCATACAATTACGATTAAATTAACAGTGTAACAGGAAGAATATGAAACTGGAAAAGATTATTAAAGGAATAACAGTCAATGAAATCATAGGTGATGCATCCCAAGAAATTTCGGGAATAAACATGGACTCGCGCCTGATAGAGCCTGGTCATATTTTCGTTGCTGTAAAAGGAACGCAGACTGACGGACACACTTATATTCAAAAAGCAATAGAAAAAGGAGCCCGTACAGTGGTATGTGAGAATCTTCCTGAGACATTGATTGAGAATGTTACCTACATCAAAGTGAACGATACGGAAGACGTTGTCGGGAAACTGGCAACTACGTTTTACGGCGACCCCACCTCGAAATTGGAACTGGTCGGTGTTACAGGCACCAACGGAAAAACTACTATTGCTACCTTATTATATAATATGTTCCGTAAATTCGGATATAAGACAGGACTCATTTCCACTGTATGCAATTATATAGATGAGGAAGCCATTCCAACTGACCATACCACCCCTGACCCTATTACACTAAACAAACTGCTGGGGCGCATGGCAGATGAAGGATGCAAATATGCCTTTATGGAAGTAAGCTCACATTCTGTAGCACAAAAACGGATCGGTGGTTTAAAATTCGTAGGCGGTATATTTACCAACCTTACCCGTGACCATCTGGACTACCATAAAACTGTAGAGAACTATCTGAAAGCCAAAAAAGCATTCTTTGACGGTCTGCCTAAAACAGCCTTTGCCTTAACCAATCTGGATGACAAAAACGGATTGGTCATGACTCAAAATACCAAAGCAAAGGTACACACCTATTCGCTGCGCAGCTTGAGTGATTTTAAAGGAAAAGTGCTGGAAGATGGATTCGAAGGAATGCTGCTTGATATAAATAATGTGGAAGTCAATGTACAGTTCATCGGACGTTTCAATGCTTCCAACCTGCTGGCAGTCTATGGAGCAGCCTGCCTGCTTGGGAAAAAGACAGAAGAGGTATTGCTGGCATTGAGTACTCTTCGCCCCGTTGCCGGGCGTTTTGACTCACTGCGCTCACCCAAGGGATACACCGCCATTGTGGACTATGCCCATACTCCGGATGCCTTGGAAAATGTGCTGAATGCCATTCACGAGGTCCTGAATGGCAAAGGTCATGTAATTACGGTAGTAGGCGCCGGCGGCAACCGCGATAAAGGCAAACGCCCCTTGATGGCACAAGAAGCGGTAAAGCAAAGCGATAAGGTCATTATCACCTCTGACAATCCCCGTTTTGAAGAGCCGCAGGAAATCATCAATGATATGCTGGCAGGGCTGACTAAAGAGGATATGCGTAAAGTGATAAGCATAGCCGACCGTAAAGAAGCGATCCGTACAGCTTGTATGCTGGCCCAAGCTAAAGATGTCATTTTAGTTGCCGGGAAAGGACACGAAAATTATCAGGAAATCAAAGGTATAAAGCACCATTTCGACGATAAAGAAGTATTAAGAGATATTTTTGCTAATGAATAAACCAACCAAAAGATGTTATATTATTTATTTCAATATTTAGAAAAGTTCGATTTTCCCGGAGCCGGTATGTTCGGTTACGTTTCATTCCGTTCATTGATGGCAATCATTTTATCATTGTTGATCTCAGCTATCTTCGGTGAATATTTCATCAACCTGCTCAAACGTAAACAAATAACCGAAACCCAACGTGACGCATCTATAGACCCTTTTAATGTGAAAAAAGTTGGTGTGCCGACGATGGGAGGTATAATTATTATTGTCGCAATTCTCATACCTTGCCTCTTGTTGGGGAAGCTGCATAATATTTACATGATATTAATGTTGATTACCACCATTTGGCTGGGTACGTTAGGCTTTTTGGACGACTATATCAAGGTCTTCCGTAAAGACAAAGAAGGGTTGCACGGCAAATTCAAGATCATCGGCCAAGTAGGTTTGGGACTCATTGTGGGACTCACCTTATATTTAAGTCCGAGCGTGGTTATCCGTGAGAACGTAGAAATACAAAGAGGAGGAGAAATTGTGGAAGTGGTGCACAAGGAACAAGATCAGAAGTCCACCAAAACTACGATTCCTTTCTTCAAGAACAACAATTTGGATTATGCTGATTTCGTAGGTTTTCTGGGAGACAATGCCCAGGCTGTAGGTTGGATTATTTTCGTATTAGTTACCATCTTCGTAGTTACTGCCGTATCTAACGGTGCCAACCTGAATGACGGGATGGACGGGATGGCAGCCGGAAATTCTGCTATCATCGGTCTTACCTTAGGCATATTGGCATACGTATCCAGCCACATCGAATATGCAGGATACCTTAATATCATGTACATTCCCGGCAGTGAAGAACTGGTAATCTTTATCTGCGCCTTTATCGGCGCGCTGATCGGTTTCCTTTGGTACAATGCTTTTCCCGCCCAAGTATTTATGGGCGATACCGGCAGCTTGACCATTGGTGGTATCATAGCGGTATTTGCAATCATCATTCATAAAGAGTTGCTTATACCTATTCTCTGTGGAATCTTCTTGGTAGAAAACCTTTCGGTCATTCTACAGGTGAAAGGACATTTGCAACGCGTATTCAAACGTGCCCCTATCCACGACCATTTCCGCACTACATTAGCACAGTTAGACCCCAATTGCAGTTATCTGTTCATGAAACCCAACAGCGTATTCCATGAGTCAAAAATCACGGTACGCTTCTGGATTGTCACCATCGTACTCGCTGCAATTACGATTATTACATTAAAGATAAGATAAGATAAACGAAGATTATGGCTAAAAGAATTGTCATACTAGGAGCCGGAGAAAGCGGTGCGGGAGCAGCCGTTCTGGCAAAGAAACAAGGTTTCGACACCTTCGTTTCAGACATGTCCACGATTAAGGACTCATACAAAAACATGCTGAACGAGCGAGGCATCGAATGGGAAGAAGGCAAACATACCGAATCTCTCATTCTGAATGCGGATGAAGTAATCAAAAGTCCGGGTATTCCGAATGATGCCCCGATGATTCTTAAGTTAAAGTCACAAGGCACCCCTATCATCTCCGAAATAGAATTTGCGGGACGTTATACCAATGCCAAAATGATTTGCATTACAGGAAGTAATGGAAAAACAACAACTACTTCGCTGATTTATCATATCTTCAAGAAAGCAGGTATGAATGTGGGACTAGCCGGAAATATCGGTCAAAGTCTGGCATATCAGGTAGCAGAATGCAACTATGATTATTATGTGATCGAGTTAAGCAGTTTCCAATTGGACAACATGTACAAGTTCCATGCCAACATTGCCGTATTGATGAACATCACGCCGGATCATCTGGACCGTTACGACCACCAGATGCAAAACTATGTGGATGCCAAATTCCGCATTATCCAGAACCAGACCCCGGACGATGCCTTCATCTTCTGGAACGATGACCCCATCATCCAGCGTGAATTACATAAATATGGCATTCATGGCCATTACTACCCTTTTGCCGAAAGGAAAGAGGAAGGAACCGCCGCATACGTGGAACAGGACAAGGTTTATTTTACAGAACCAATCGCTTTCAACATGGAACAGGAGGAACTGGCGCTGACCGGAACCCATAATCTGTTCAACTCCATGGCGGCCGGTATCTCTGCCAACCTGGCGGGTATCCGCAAAGAGTGTATCCGCGAGGCCTTGGGTGATTTCAAGGGAGTGGAACACCGCCTTGAAAAAGTCTGCCGGGTAAGAGGGGTGGATTATATCAATGACTCCAAGGCTACCAATGTGAATTCCTGCTGGTATGCTTTGCAAAGCATGAAAACCAAAACCATCCTGATATTAGGCGGGAAAGACAAAGGCAACGACTATAACGAAATTGCCGACTTGGTAAAAGAAAAATGTACCGGATTGATCTACATGGGATTGCACAATGAGAAATTGCATGATTTCTTTGACAAGTTCGGCCTGCCTGTAGCCGATGTACAAAGCATGAAGGATGCCGTAGACGCTGCTTACCGGATGGCCAAGAAAGGCGAAACCGTATTATTAAGTCCATGCTGCGCCAGCTTCGACCTTTTCAAAAGTTACGAAGACCGTGGCGAGCAGTTCAAGGAATGTGTAAGAAACCTGTAATATAATATTAAGGTATATAGATAATGGATCTGATAAAAGACTTGTTCAAGGGCGACAAAGTAATCTGGATTATTTTCCTGTTTCTTTGTCTGATCTCTATCGTCGAGGTATTTAGTGCCGCCAGCACGCTTACCTACAAAAGTGGGGATCATTGGGGACCTATCACCCAGCACAGTGTCATCCTGATGGTAGGTGTGTGCATTGTGGTACTGGTACATAACATTCCCTACAAATATTTCCGTGTGTTTCCCGTCTTCCTGCTACCCCTATCGACATTATTGCTGATATTTGTAATGGGTATGGGATTGATTACCGGAGACCGTGTCAATGGTGCAGCCCGTTGGATGACTTTCTTCGGTATCCAGTTCCAGCCTTCCGAACTGGCAAAAATGGCCGTGATTATTGTCACCGCATTTATTCTATCCAAGTTTCAGGAAGAAGACAATGCCAATCCGAAAGCATTTAAATATATCATGTGGATCACCGGAATTGTTTTCATTCTGATTGCTCCCGAAAACGGTTCTACCGCAGCATTGCTGAAATATGCCATCTGCCATGAAGGAAAGGAATTTATAGTGGCTACGGAAAGCGGCATATTACACGAGATGCAGAAGGCTTGCCCGGAGAAAACTTTCATTCCGGCTCCTCCGGACGACAGTACGTGTGCCTGCAACGAATGTAATTACATGAGGTTGATTACGTTGGAAAAACTCTATAATACCTTGAAATATGAGTGGCCGGAAATCGTAGTGGATGCGGAAGTGGCGGAAAAGGCTGTCAAACCGATTCACAGAATGTTGGAAATCTCCGAGAAGTTAGGATTGTAATGAAGCGTTTGAAGACTTTTACCGATGAACGTGGCAGCCTTACCGTGGCTGAAACCGGAAAGGATTTGCCTTTTGAAGTAAAGCGGGCATACTGGATTTACGGTGTACCCGAGGGGCATGAACGCGGCAAGCACGCTAACCGTATCACCTATCAGTATCTGGTGGCCGTGAGAGGATGCGTGACAATTACCTTGGAAGACAAGGACGGACGGCGGACGTATGTGCTCGACGCACCGGACAAGGGGTTGCTCATTCCGCCGCTGACGTGGAACGAGTTGCTGCATTTCTCTGAAGATGCTGTGTTGTTGGTCTTGTCTTCCCAGCCTTACCGGCCTGAGATGTATATCAACTCTTACGAAGAGTTTCTGCGTATGATTCATGAATAGATGGGGGTGTGGAGATGGAAAGCAGATGGGAAATAAAGCGGTATAGCGATGGTTGTAAGGATGAATGGGACGATTTCGTACGGGATTCCCGTAACGGGACTTTCCTTTTCATGCGTGGTTATATGGATTATCATGCCGACCGTTTCGCAGACTTCTCCCTTATGGCTTACAGGGACGGACGGCTGCATGCTTTGCTACCCGCACACTGTACGGCAACGGAGTTTTGCAGCCACCGTGGACTGACGTATGGCGGAGTGGTGACG
>OHPH01000581.1_pt1 | contig 18701 bp, 14 predicted proteins | sample 1577681 | NCBI WGS metagenome assembly OHPH01 (sample SAMEA3879603, study PRJEB24766) | human gut metagenome | biome: human-associated habitat; feature: feces | place: USA | collected 1985/1987 | reverse complement strand
GCAGGCACATCAGACGCACACCCTTTTCAGGATAACGTCCTCCGGCGACACCGCAGACTCCCACGCCGTTGTTATTCACAGCGCCAACCGTACCGGCGACATGAGTTCCGTGGTCTTCCGGATGGATTTCAGCGGAACCTGCCACGAAATTATATCCATGGACATCGTCCCTGTAACCGTTGCCGTCGTCATCCACGCCCGGCTTGCCATTCAGTTCCGCCTCGTTAGTCCAGATATTTCCGGCGAGGTCCGGATGGCCATAATCCACACCGCTGTCGAGAATCGCCACGATGACATTGCTGTTGCCGAACATGCCGTACTGGTCCCAGGCTTCCTGCAGTTTCATGTCAATGCCTTTGCGGCCGCTGCCTTGTCCGGTATTGTGATAATGCCACTGGACGGAATAGTCCGGGTCATTCATCTTCACATCTGTCTTCACCGGAATATAGATAGGCTCAATATGCTCAACGCCAATCACTTCCGAGAAATCGGCGGCAGCTTTCGAAATAGGCTCCGTCTTGTCATATTCCACATCGAACCAGCGATGCAGTCCTGATTGTTTCTGCTGTTTCAGGTAAGGGCCTCCGATATGGAATGTCGTGCTGACAGATTTCACTGCCACGCCGTCAATCCTCAACGCGGCAGCCGCTTCTGCGCTGACATTGCCATCCTCATCGGAGGCGGCAATCAGTTTTTCCGCCAGATCAGCATTGACCTTCAGTCTTATCATGCCGGGGACGGCTGAACTTGCAGGTTCTTCCACGGTCACCGGTGTCGGCGCGATGCTTTCCTGCTCTTTCGCGCATCCGGCGGCAATCGCCATAACCCCCATAAAACCAGCTATATATCCAATTGTCTTCATCTTGCTCATTATTTAGCCTTTAATACGCCTGCGTCATACGATTGCTTGATACTGGTGCCGGAAACGACTCCGAACATCGGATAAGCCAGCTCCGACACATCTTCATTGAACTTCCATATGAATTCCTTGTCGGAATAGACGTCTTTGTCCTTCAATATGAACGGCATAAGCGACATTCCGGTGGCGAGATGGGCATCGACACCATTCTGCGTGACAGGGAATGAAACGGTCATTTCTTCGATATCCACATCTCCGACAATGTAGTTCACGCTGTTGTCCTTCGTATAGTCAAGACCTTCAGACAGAGAATACGCGCAGACATTGCCGACGGTGAGTTTCTTCGTCTTGGAGTTGTATTTCAGCACCATGGTATGGTCCGGATAAGATGCTTTTCCCTGCTTGATGGTGTCATTGGCCATCGTGCCGACATATTTGTCAGCAATCTTGTACTGCCACGGCACATCCGGCACGTCGACAGAAACCTTGGCAGAATAGGCCGCGCCGCTGCCGCATGCCGCCATAGCCATTATCCAGTTCGTCTTGCCCGGAGTCACCGGGACACGGAGAGTATAGCTTCCGTTACGGTTGCGCTTCGCATAAACTGCCTTCGGGTCGGAAAAATACTCGTCCAGCGATGAGAGCAGCCCTACTTCCAGGCTCTTCATGTCCGGGTCAATGCCGGAGACGAGAACGGTAGCAGACACCTGCTTATCGTATTGGTACACATTGATTTCCGATGCAATCCCCACTTTAGGGACACGCCCTAGGGCTTCGAAACCGGCCTCGACGTCGGCCTTTTCCTCCGCCTTCTGGCAAGAGAAGATGACCGCAGCCATGATCATCATATATAGAATTCTATGTTTCATGCTAGTCCTCCTTATCATTGTCCTGTTCCTTAGACCATGGATTCTGCTCGTCCTCGGAAATCATGTCGTTTTCGGTGATTTCCTTCAGAGGGAGCTGGAACCACCAGAGATTGTCATGCGCAGGCACCTTGATCCTGTTCGCAGGCGTGTGATTGCTGCCTTCGTAGTTCCGGTCAATGCCTTTGCCGTTACGTCGGAGGTCATAGTAGCCATGCCCCTCACCCCAGAGCTCGATGCGGCGCTGGAGCAGCACGTCGTCGACAGTCACCGAAGCGGCTTTCCACGCCATGTCCCGTTTCGCCATCAGTTCGCCCAGGACAGATGCGGCCTTCGCCCCGTCTCCCATACGCGCATAGGATTCAGCTTCAATGAGAACCATTTCGGAAGCCCTCATATAGATGTAATCCTGGAGCCACTGCGCCATGTAGCCGAATTTCCTGGAAGCATAAGGTCTCGCAGCTCCCGGCGTATCGGCGCTCGCGGTCTTGTCGCCCTCAGGTCCGTTGAAAAGCGACTTGCGGTAGTCCGTCTTGGAAATCTGGTCATAGAGCGACTTGTCTATCAGCTTGGCTGGCTGGTCCAGTCCGGCATATCCCAGACAGTCATTGCTCATGTGCGAGGAGAATGACACATAGGTCAGCTGCGTCTCGGTCGTATGGTTGAAGCCCCACATGAATTCCGCATCTTCCAGCTCCATGAATCCGCCGTGCAGACGTTCCCTGTCCATGATGTCGTAGCCCTGACGCGCCTTGGACGCCGCATCGGCCGCTTCCTGCCATTTCTGCACGAACAGGTAATATCTGGCCGCGATGCCATAGGCCACGCTGAGGTCAATCTCGTTCTTCGACGTGCGGCTGTAGCCGTCCAGGTATTTCACCGCTTCCGCAATGTTGTATTCGATATGTTCCATCACGACAGAGTAAGGGTTCCTGCCCTGACGGCTGTAAGCCACATCCGTAGGAATATTGTCCCTGGTGGCATACACGAGAGGCACTGAAGGGGCATCCGTACGGAGTTTTCCGTTCTCATCCACGGGGTCCTGGTACAGAAGCATCAGATACATGTAGGCCATTGCCCTTATCGCGTAAGCCTGGCCGATATAGCCTCGGACGGTCACGGAAGAAGGCTCCTCTCCCGGAGGGAAGAAATCCAATATCGCATTGGCATTGTTTATAAGCGTGTAATACTGGGTCCAGAACTGGTAGGTCCTGATATACTGGTCCATTCCGTAGTCGAAATTGTAGTCGTATTGTCCCCAGTTTTCGGTGCCGTCCAGGACAATGTCCTGTCCCATGAAGTCCGTAAGCATGTTGCAGAGGATGAAGCCGCCGTCGTCATGCCCTTTGTAGACCGTGAACGGGGTCACCATCCAGGAATACAGACCCGAGACATACGAGGCGAGGAATTCAGGGTCCGACTCCACCATCTCGGCCGCCTTGGTTCCGGTAAGATTGCCGGTAGAATCCACATCGAAAGCATCCTCGCAGGAGGTCAGCATCAATGCAGCCGAAGTCAATATTATAAATATCCGTTTCATATTCTCTCGCTGTTAGAAGGTGAATGACAGTCCGGCAGAGACGGTTCTCAATGCCGAATAGGTGAAGCCGGCAGCTCCGCTGAACGACTGTCGCACGTCCAGTCCGCGGCGTTTCGACATGTACCACAGGTTATCCCCGATGACATAGACCCTCAGGTTCGAAATCTTGGCTTTCTGTGTCAATGATTTCGGGAAAGTGTAGCCCACGGTGACGTTCTTCAGGCTGATGTAAGATGCCTTGGTAAGGAATCTCGTCGAAGTCTGGGAGGCTTCCTGATAGCGGTTCTGCACTCTAGGAACATCAGTGTCCGTATTTTGCGGTGTCCAGCGGTGGAAAATGTCCTTATGCCAGTTCGTGCCGGCAGATCCGCCGGACATCAGGCTCTGGTAGTTGGAATCCAGTGTCCATCCCCCGATCTGGTATGCGAACTGTGCGCTCAGGTCCACCCCGAAGAATGTCCAGGACGTGGAGATACCTCCGTAAACGGCAGGTATGGAACTCTTCCCCGTCTGAATCATCTTGGCATTGGCAGCTTCATGGACGAGGTCTTTTTCTTTTCCGGTGTATAAAGCTTCGCCGGTCTCACTGTCCACTCCCCTCCATTCGTACATGTAGAAATCGTAGAGGGAGCCGCCCTTACGGCGCCAATAGTTTCCTGAGGCATAGCCCTCTGCAGGTTCATTGGACGGAAGCTTGGTAATCTTGTTCTTGTATGATGTGCCGTTCAACGTGATGTTCCAGCCGAAGTTCCTGTGCTTGAAGATGTCTGCGGAGATCTCGAATTCCACTCCTATGTTCTTCATATCCATATCGTTGACGAGCTGGCTTGCAGGGTCTCCCTGTGAAGGGGCCAATGCGCGGTAATAAATCATATCCTTGGTTTCCTTTATGAAGAAATCCGCATTGACCGAAAGCCTGTCGAAGAATCGGGACTCGATACCGGCATTGAAATTATTGGATTTTTCCCAAGTGACGTCGGGCGCGGCGCGGAAGACTTTCACGATGGAGGCCTCGCCGTTCACGCGGTCGATGCGGTAAAGGTCTTCGTAAACCTTGGTCATAAGGATATTGTCATTGCCCTGTGTGCCGTAGCTTGCCTTGAATTTCAGGTAGTTGACGGCTTCCACAGGGAGCAGGAACTTTTCCTGCTTGGCGTTCCATGAAAGTCCGAGTGACCAGAAACCGCCCCATCTCTTGTCCGGAGCGAATCTGGACGATGCGTCACGTCTGTAGGAAGCCGAGAGGAAGTATCTGTTTCCGTAGCTGTACTCGCCACGTCCGAAGACACCCTGAAGGAAATATGACGTCCTGTTGGATGTAAGGTCTTGGTATACAACGGCATTGGCAAAGTCAGAGACTGTCGGGTCGACGAAGTTGGTCATTGAACCGGCGAGTCCGTAGGAATGGTCGCTCTTGATTTCGTGTCCGAAAAGCAGGGAGACATTGTGCTGTCCTTCGCGGCCGAAGTCCTTGTTGTAGGAAAGCAGCTGGTTCGTGTTCAATGCCGAATATCGGCTGGTATTCTGGGTTCCGCGTCCGTTCACGGTGGAGGCATCGCCGCCGACAGGGGTGAAGAAGTTGTCAGACTTGGTGTTGAAGACATCGTAGGCGACATTGACCGTAAACTTCAGTCCGTCAAGGATATTGATGTCCACATAACCGCGGGATGAGGTATTGTCGCGGACGGTGTTCACGATGGAGGAAAGGAGCTGGCCGTAAGGGTTCGACAACTGGCCGTATGCACGCTGCTCGCCCCAGTCGTAAAGGTCTTCGCCCGTCTGTCCGTAAAGCCTTTCGCCCGTTTCAATGTCGTATTTATATATAGGATAAATCGGTGCGATGTTCTGGCCGAAGAAGAAGATGTTCGAATATGATCCGGCCCTTTCTGCGCCGAACTGGTCCTGGTTCGTGTTGGAATAGGCGATGTTTATGCCGGCCTTGATGAACTTGGCAATGTTCTGGTCCACCTTTCCCCTGACGGTCACCCTGCGGAAGCCGGAGTTGGGAACATAGCCCTTATCGTTCAGGTAAGAGACTGACATATAAGCCTTTGTCTTTTCAGAGCCACCGGAAACCGTGAGGGTATATTCCTGACGGATGCCGCGTTTGAAGACGTCCTTGTTCCAGTCGTCGGTCCACTTTCTTTCCTTGGCGGCAGGGTTGATCTTGCCTGTTCCGGGAAGTACCACTTCGCCGTCCTCCACACCTTTATATATATTGTAGCGCAGATACTTGCTGACGAGGGCTCCGGAAGCATAAGCATTGGCCTGACCCAGGCCCATTGAACCCCCGTAGTAGACTTCATTGCGAAGCGCTTCCCAGGTCATCTCGTAGTAGTCGGCCGGGCTGGTGATGATGTCGTAGGTCGGGACTCCTCTGGAATTCACTCCGACCTTCGCGTCGAATTCGATGCGGTTAAGGCTTCCTTCGTACGGCACGCCGTCGACGACCAGAAGCGGCGACTGTGATGCCGACACTGAGCCGAGTCCACGGATGATGATGCTGGCGGAAGAACCCGGGGTTCCGGATGAGCTGGATGTCTGCAGGCCCGCCACTGCACCTTCAAGCGACTTGGAGATGTTGGTAGACTGCATCTTCTGCAATTTCTCTCCGCTGACTTGTGCGGCAGAACCCACGAAAGAGGATTTCTTCTGCACGCCATAGGCCACGACGATGGTTTCGTCAATGGCTTGTGAGTCAGGGTCGAGTTTCACGACAAGTTTCTTGCCCGCTTCGACGGCAATCTCCCGCTCCACATATCCGATGGAACTTACAAGCAGGATGTCACCTTTCGAGACGTCAATGGCAAATACTCCCTGATCATCAGTCGACACACCGGTGGTGGTGCCCTTGATGAATATGCCGGCGAACGGGATTCCTTCGCCAGTCACCGAATCCAATACTTGTCCCGATACAGAAACCTTCTGGGCCTGCATGGTCAAGGTCAGAAACAGTAACATCAGAGAAAACAGAGTTTTGGAAGCCTTCATCTGGTACTTATATATAATATTGGTTGTTTAATTGCGAGTCTGATTACAGATTATCATAGGCTCTCACATAAAGCGGTGCTAAAATTATTGATTTTTCGGATTAATCACAATTTTTTCGCCACAAATTTACGATTTTCTTGCTTGTATATACTTTAGTGTCAATATTTTAGCGATTTATTGCATTGATAAAATACGCGCATGCTTATGATTTTTAAGTCATTCGCTAATAATTTTCAATCAAACGATGCAAATTTTCGCGCAAGATATTGGTCCTCAACATTAAATAAATAACTTTAGCGACCGATTGTAAAATTACACGTCCTATGAACTTTTCGAAGTCAATTACAGCGGCTTTTGCCGTTATCGCCACTTTCTCCGTTTCCGGCTGTCTGGAGAACATCAAGGAGAACACTCCCGACCTTTCCGAAGATGGAATAGAGTTTAAGATAGAGGTGTCCGACCCGACCGACAAGGGCGCGACTTTCCTCATCACCAACAACGGAACCGACAAGAACACGTGGTATGCGTTTGCATACGACGACGTGAACACGTCTCCGGAGGCGGCGATAAACAGAAAGGTGAAGGAGCTTTCAGGCGAAGAGGACGGCATCAAGAGTGTCATCCAGAGGGGTTCGAAAAGAATAAGGATAGATGAAGGGCTTGCCCCGGCCACCAAGTATATATATGTGGTATTCGGTCTCACTTCAGAGGGTACCGTATATGGCAAGCCGGCGTCATGTGAGTTCAAGACCGTCCACATGGAGACTACATATAAGGTAGAGCTCACCGCCGAGACTTCTTCCAGTGCGGAACTGACGGTCACCCCGGGAGGCGGCTCGACCGACACATGGTTCGCATTCGTCAGCGACGACATCACCTCGCCGGCAGAGGATCTTATAAAGAAGGAAATCGGAAAGCACGAGGATATTTCCAAGGAGCTGCACTCCGGTAAAAAAGCATTGACCTTCAAGGAATTGGAGGCAGGAAAGAAGCTTCGCGCCATCATTACGGGATTGGATGCGGACGGCGAGGTCTTCGGGAAACCGGCCGAGTTCGCGTTCCGTCTGACTCCAGAGGCTACAGCGAACGACGCGTGGAAGGTGACATACGACGGCTACGTTACGCCACAGGGCGCAGAAAAGCCGTACCGGAAGATTACGAATACTTCCAGTGACTCGGAGCGTTATTTCATCAGCGTCATCTCCGAGAACAATCTGCAGACCGGGTTCGACAATGACATCAACAAGTATATCAAATATGCCATCGAGAATCTGACATCTGCCTCGACCGGCTGGAGCAAGTACGTGTTCACGCAGACCGGCAGCATGTATTACACGCTCCGCACACGAAAGAGCTACTATGCTTTCGCCATCGGCATTGACAAGAACGGTTATTTCACAGGCAAGTTCGCCATTTCCGACAAGTTCTACATCGAAGGCAAGGATTGGTCCGACGTATATGATAAATGGCTCGGAAAATGGGAGGTGGTCGACAATGACGGCTACGGCTACGACATCACCATCGAGGAGGACAGCAAGGCGGACTACACGTTGAAGATTACCGGCTGGAACGGCGTGATAGATACTCCTATACATGGTGTCATAGATGACGAGACAGGCAACCTGTGTCTCTCCGCATACAACTACGGCAAGCATGATCTTCCTACCGGCGACGGCGTGGTTTCCGTCACCAAGATGCTTGTAGGCCAGGCCGGCAAGTATTATTACGGTGTTTCTGACGACAACAGCGATTCCTACTACATCTGCACGTGCAGCCTGGATTCGAAAGGCAAGAACGGCACAATGAAGGGCTACACCCTCCAGACCAGTTCCGGCAACATCACTTTCTCAATGATGTTCTACATCGGCATAGGCGACACCGGCACCTACACCTACGGCGACAAGTCCAAGTTCCCGATCTTCCCATGCCGCATGGGCCGGGCCGGATTGTAGAGGTCCAGGAGCGTCCGGAGTGATTTCTCTGACACGCAATGTCTGCGCCCCGAGGGCCGCGCTCCGGCGTTCGGCTAAGGTCCCGTGAGCCCAAGCGAGATGTCGGGACACGGCCACGGCAAGATTGGTAACTCACTGATAATCAGATATCATTTTAGCGATGGCGTGGAAACGCAGGCTTTTTTTGGCCACGTTTCCACGCCACGTTTTATAACTCATTGAAAATCAGCGCTGTTTCAGAACGGAGCGTGGCCGCGTCCCGACATCGACCTCTGACGCACCCCGTCGGGTATGCCTCCTGAAGATATCATCTCGCGTCCCGACAGGCTGTCGTCTGACACGCATTCACAAGACGGGCATCCATGCCTCCAGAGAGAATGTCCAACTTTACAGTAGCGGTCAACGGAAAACGGAACAAGTTGGCAGGCGCAATTTTGCACAAACATTTATCTTTCAGCCACTTACAACATTGAATCCATGCCAAGTCTCATGAAAAAACATGGGACTTGGCAGGGTGCAGTTGCGGAAGATATCGCCATATATAATTAAGTTACAAGGATTTACAGCCAAACAGCCAGAGCCGCATCCATGCCAACTTGTTCGGAAAATCGGAATGTTGCGGAGTGCGGGGGATAGTGGCAGAGGTGGAAATAGAACAGCGTATAAAGACAGAGGCGCTCTCACGCGTGGAGGCGGCAGAAGGAATAGACGCCGCATAGGCCGGACTGTATAGTCATAAATTTTTTTGGGATTGAATTATTTACACTATATTTGCAGCATTAACAAAACGCTTTGGATTTTATATGGAACCTCCCAGTTCTGTAAATAGTGATCAAAATCTGACAACAGGGGCGCCAGTGGACGATCCTCTGTCGAAAATTTTTACTGACGAATCATACCTTGTAGTTACCGGTCTTCCAGATGAGATGGAGGGCTGCGGATATGTCGTGTGCGGATATTCTCCGCTCACAGGTCTTTCGTATCTGGGCACATCAAGTTCAATGAAATCCTGAAGCACAATCAATTATGGCACTATATCTTAAAAAAGAACTCGAAAACAAAGCAGAAATCGCCGTCTGGCAGATAACCGAAACCGAAGAAGAACTCAAGACATTGAGCTCGACACCATCAGATGAGATGGAAGAAATTTCATGGATCAAAAGCGAGACCATGCGCAAGCAGAGGTTGGCAGTAAGGGCTCTTCTCAATGAACTTTTCGACGAGAAAGTCTACCTCAGCCACCATGACAACGGAAAACCGTTCCTGGAAAACAGGGTTACCAATATCAGCATCACACATACGGACAAGTATGTCGCTGTCATTCTGCATGATACGGAGGATGTAGGCATAGATATCGAATCATTGGACAGAGATTTTTCCGCAGTGGAGCTGAAAGCATTGTCGGAAGACGAAATCGAGGACCTGGACGACGAGAAAAGAAACGAGCAGCTGGCGATTTACTGGTGCGCGAAAGAGGCGATTTACAAGAGGCTGTCCATTTACAATGTGGATTTCGCGGAGCAGATCGAGATAGAGAAATTCCATCCTCGCGGAGAGGGCGAACTGGAGGCTACATTCGTAAGCAAGGACGGCTACGAGGATGAGTACGAACTGGAGTACATGACCTTCGACAGACATGTCCTCGTCTGGGTAGTCGGATAGTTTGGCACGGAACGCAATTAACTAAACATCAATATATTACGCATTACAGAGTCACCATTCGGGCGGCTCTGTATTTATTTTATCCACAATGTCGCTGTTGAAAACTTACATACAATATCAGGACAACGTGGAGGTTTTATAGCTACCTTTGTAAGAAGCGGCTTCGGAAAGCCGTATAGGGAAGAAAGCTTCTAATAACTGAAAACCTTACACCGATAATTATTATGGTAAAGTACGTAGTAAAACGCGACGGAAGACTCGTCGACTTCAACAATCAGAAAATCGTTGCCGCCATACTGAAGGCAATGGATGTTACCGAAACAGGTGAAGATATTGTTCTCGCAGCCAAGATTGCAGACACTATCTCGAAGAAAGAAACAGAGAGAATGGGTGTCGAGGAAATCCAGGACTGCGTCGAGTTCGAACTTATGAAAAGTCCACGCAAGGAAGTGGCGAAGAAATATATTGCGTACAGAAACCAGAGAAATCTCGCGCGCAAGGCCAAGACTTGCGAAATTTTCAAGGAAATCATTGACGCTCAGGCCAATGATATTACACGTGAGAATGCGAACATGAATGCCGACACGCCTGCCGGCATGATGATGAAGTTCGCGTCCGAGGCGACGAAGACTTACGTGGACGAATGCCTGCTTTCCGAGGATGTCCGCGAGGCTGTCTACAACGGCTATATCCATATCCATGACAAGGATTATTATCCGACCAAGAGTCTCACCTGCCTCCAGCACCCTCTGGACAAGATTCTGGATGAGGGATTCCACGCAGGGCACGGCGAATCAAGACCTGCCAAAAGAATTGAGACGGCAGCTGTCCTGGCTTGTATTTCCATGGAGACCGTGCAGAACGAAATGCATGGAGGTCAGGCAATTCCGGCATTTGACTTCTATCTGGCGCCATTCGTGAGAAAGACATACAAGGAGGAAATTGACCAGCTTTCCGCGCTGGAAGGCATTGACCTCAGCGCGCTGAAGGATGCGCCTATCGACGATTACATCAAGCGTGACCTGGTCGGCATCAAGGGCGAAGAAAGAATGAAACAGCATGCCATAAACATGACCGTGAGCAGGGTGCATCAGGCGATGGAGGCTTTCGTGCACAACATGAACACAATTCACTCCAGAGGCGGCAACCAAGTGGTATTCAGCTCAATAAACTACGGAACGGACACTTCTGCCGAGGGACGCTGCATCATCAGGGAAATCCTCAACACGACATACGAAGGTGTCGGCAATGGTTCCACCGCCATCTTCCCTATCCAGATCTGGAAGAAGAAGCGCGGCGTCAGCTATTTGCCTGAAGACCCGAACTATGACCTTTACAAGTTCGCCTGCAAGGTTTCCGCAAGACGTTTCTTCCCGAATTTCCTGAACCTCGACGCGACATTCAACCAGTGCGCGGAATGGAGGGCTGATGACCCGCAGAGATATATGCATGAGGTGGCGACGATGGGCTGCCGCACACGTGTTTTCGAGAACAGGTTCGGACCGAAGACTTCGGTAGGAAGGGGCAATATCAGTTTCACGACCGTGAACATTGTCCGTCTGGCAATCGAATGCATGGGCATTGAAAACAAGGAAGCGAGAATCACGGAGTTCTTCAACAAACTCGACCACATTCTGGATATTACGGCGCAGCAGCTTTGCGAACGCTTTGATTTCCAGAAGACTGCGCTCAAGAAGCAGTTCCCTCTGCTGATGGGCAAACTCTGGCTCGGAAGCGAAAACCTGAACCCGGATGATACCATCGAGTCGGTAATCAACCAGGGAACGCTCGGCATCGGATTCATCGGCCTGGCGGAATGCCTTATCGCATTGACAGGAAAACATCATGGCGAATCCGAAGAGGCTCAGGAGCTTGGACTCAGAATCGTGACTTATTTCCGTGACAAGGCCAATGCTTATTCAGAGAAGTTCCAGCACAATTTCAGCGTGCTCGGTACGCCGGCTGAAGGTCTTTCAGGACGATTCACGAAGATGGACAAGAAGAAGTTCGGCATCATAAAGGGCGTTACGGACAAGGATTACTATACCAATTCAAGCCACGTTCCGGTTTACTTCCATTGCACGCCGAAGCACAAGGCCGAGGTAGAGGCTCCGTATCATGATCTTGAAAGGGGCGGCCATATCTTCTACGTGGAAATCGACGGTGACGCGACACATAATCCTGAGGCCATCATGAACATAGTGGACTTGATGGACAAGTACAACATCGGTTACGGCAGCGTGAACCACAACCGCAACAGATGTCTGGATTGCGGATATGAGGATGCGACGGAGGGACTTGAGGAATGCCCTCATTGTCACGGACATAACATCGACACGCTCCAGAGGATTACGGGTTACCTGGTAGGTACGACAAACCGCTGGAACAGCGCCAAACTCGCCGAACTGAAGGACCGCGTGGTTCACAAATAGTCGTTCCCGAGGACAGATTCCTTTTCGAAGATGGAGTGTACTGGACACACACGACTGATGAGACAGGAATATAGACAGAAAAGACGAGCAACGATAACCAAGTTGTTTTTTAAGGATTACTAAAGAATTAGTTAGAGCCCGTCAGGGCGAGGGCAAGTCCCTTCCCCGAGGGGAGGGATTTAGGGTGAGGGTAACGTAATAACGTGCGTTGGGCCTGTACCCTCAAACGAGCAACCACCCACGCGAGAAAACCCAGCAAGAGAGTATGCATGAACTATACATAATGGAGGTGATGGAGCAGACCATGGCTGACGGCCCGGGCCTCCGCACCTCCATTTATTGTGCCGGATGCGGACATCATTGCCCCGGATGCCACAACCCGCAGTCATGGAAATTCGAGAACGGGCACAAGATGAGCATCGACGACCTCATGCAGGTCATCAAGGATGACGATATCAGCAATGTTTCTTTCAGCGGCGGCGATCCGTTCTACCAGGTGGAGGGGTTCACCGAGCTGGCAAGGCGGATAAAGACGGAAACGAACAAGACCATCTGGTGCTGGACCGGCTTCACCTACGAGGAAATCCTGGCAGACAGTCATTTGTCAATGCTTCTCCCATATCTGGATGTTCTCGTGGACGGGCCATATATAGAGGCTCTGCGCGACACCCAGCTGCATTTCCGCGGCAGCTCGAACCAGCGTATCATCCATCTCACGCCGGAAGAGGACGACGAGATCCCCGGTACAGTAAAAATCATCCCGTTCAAGTAAATTGCACCTGGAAAGCGTGAAAATCCGATCGCTTGTTTACACTTCATACAGGGCGAAAAGCGCAGACCCGCTGCCGGACATTGACGCATAAGCTGCTCCCGAATCGTAGAGCGACTGCTTTATCGCAGCCAGTTCAGGGTGCGCCTCGAACACCGTCGCCTCGAAATCATTGACCAGCAAATCCTTCCACTCCGGGACAGGCTTGGCGAGGACATCTTCGAGTCTGACGGCAGGGACGGCCGGCTTGATGCCGCGATATGCTTCGGCGGTAGACACTTCTATCCCCTCGGGCACGACAATGCGGAGCCCGTATGAGCCTGGAGCGGCATCAGACGACTCTACTATATTGATATTCAAATCATAAGGAGAAAGAATCTCTCCCCTGCCGCTCCCCATCATCGGACGGTTCCACGCGAAAAACGCGCAATCGCTTCCGAGCCTGGCGGCATATTCGGAGACCTGCTGTTTAGTAAGCTTGAGGTCAAACATCTGCGAAAGCATGGTCAATGTATATGCAGCGTCTGCGGAGCCGCCGCCAAGTCCGGCGCCCACAGGAGAGGTCTTCTCCAGATATATCTTCACCGGAGGAAGATTGAATTCTGCATCAAGCAAGTGATAAGCCTTGGCACACAGGTCCTTGGTCACAGGCCAGTCTACTCCTTCACGTCTCGCCACGGTTATCATCAGCTTTCCGTCGCCGGATATGCCTTGTGCGAATGTAGGCATCACATCGTCATCGAATGCGTCGAACTCTTCCGACGCGGATGCAGTGAGGTCAGTAATCTTGGGCCTGTCTCCATAGAGGGCAGACAGCCTCGCGGATGTCCGGCTATAGTCATCCCCCTTGATTATTTCCAATGTGTCATGTATCTGATTACAAGGATAGAACAATGTTTCCAGATCATGATATCCATCTTCTCTTTTTCTGAGGACATTGAGTCCGAGATTTATTTTTACAGGAGGTTCAGTTATCATAACATTCCTTTTTTTACAGCTCCATGAATGACGTTATTCGGACAAACTTACATAAAATCCGTTGAATTTGTGTAAGTTTGTGCCTGCAATCGTAATATCAAGGAGATGAAACACGAAATTATCATAAATGACCTGGCGCATATCGGCGAGGCTGCCGACAAATTCCTGAAAGAGACTGCCGGTCATAGCGTCATCGCATTTTACGCACCGATGGGTGCAGGCAAAACGACATTTACCACTGCCCTCTGCCACAGGCTGGGCGTAAAGGAAGATGCCGTAAGCTCGCCTACCTTTTCCATTGTCAATGAATACAAGACTTCTGACGGAGATTCGGTATTCCACTTTGACTTCTACAGAATCACCCGCACGGAAGAGGCTTTCGACATAGGCTTCTACGACTACATCGACAGCGGCTGCCTGTGCCTCATCGAATGGCCGGAGAATATCGAAAGCATTCTTCCTGAAGAGACATTGAAAGTCAGCATTGCCGTACGCCCGGACGAGAGCCGCGTCATCACTTGGGAAGACCAGTAACCGTGACTGAAGATATGAAACCATTGATCTTCAGCTCGGTAGAAACACCGTTCTTTACCAATACAGGGACTCCCCCACGCTCATGTGACGTCAGGCCGGCATAAAATGTTCCTCCATATAGCGCGGCGCAGCGCGTGTCCATAAGGTTGTAACGCTTGGGCAGAACACAGGTGTACACATTTTCATCATCCTGGACATTGCGGACGAATGTCCCGCCAGACGAGTAGTCAATGCCGACATAAGCATATCCGTCATCTTCGGCATAATAGTCGAAAACTCGCTTGTCGTTGTCCATAGTGCCGAAGATATTGCCTTTCATGTCCCACATAAGCGCGGACGAGGAGTACCATGCATTTCTGGAGTAATCCGTCTTCATGTACATGTCCTTTCCGGACCACAGGGCCTTGCATCCTGCCATATAACACCCGCCTCCTGCATAGAAACGACGCTCATCATCGCCCGCCAGCATTATCGCATAAGCATTATATCCACCGGAATTGCCTGATATATAGACTTTTCCGTCAATCACCCTGACGTCGGAAACATTGGTCATCTCATAAGGACATCTTAACGGTGAGGAGGCATCATTTTCCACCAGGAATACCGCAGGCCGCTGCTCCGTCACCCGTTTGGACGGTATCTGATAAGCGAAATACAGATTTCCGCCGTCATCACTGACTGCACCGGCAGGATTGGTCTGGTCCGATATTCCGCCAATGACATATCCCTGGGAATCATGGAACAGGGTTTCGCCGTTGCAGCGCCACGTAAAGCCCGCCCCGTCGCGGTTCTGGCTGAGAGTGTATATCTGCCCGCCCTTGACAAGGAAACCGCAAATCATTTCCCTGCCCTTGAACCTGATGATTTCCTCGCCGTCCCTGCAAATGACCGTCTCCGAGCCGGAAGACCAGTCCGTATAAAGGTGTCCGTCAATGTATCTGTGCATGTCCGGAGCATAACTGATATTTGTCCCCGGTCCGCCGGCTATGGAAAATATCTTCTCCATGTTCTTGTAGACATTGATCCGGAACGGCTCATTGTCTCCTGCCGTATCTCGTTGCCAGAAATAGCTGGGGGCGAATTCCACAGCCGTGATGAAGACTGCTGTGTCAGTTTTCTTGTCATCTTCAGATGATGTGCCTTTATTGTGGCGTTCCGCCAAAAGTGTTTCTGATCTGTGTTTGTTCAGTCTGGACTCTCCGGTGTCCAGCAGGCCGCATCCGAACAGCAATAGCAGCAGTACGGCAATGGCCGAAAAAGTAGTCTGTTTCATGGTTATGCTTTTTTTCGCAAGTACGCAATAAAAAAGAAAAACTCCGAATTCTTTCACCAAGAACTGGAGCTTTTTACCACAAACGGAAGATTTTTAATTTACCCACAACATAAAAATCTTCAATTAATGCCTATATACCCACTCTGAAGCCTATTTCGAAGTTCATCATCAACGGCTGCTGAGTCCTGATGCTGACCGGCTGTCCGCAATCAAAATAATATCTCAACCCTGGATTTACATACAATCCGAGCTTGTCAGCAAGCGTGAATTCCACTCCGAAGCCGGCACCGGCCGAAGCCTGAACACCTTTTACGCTTTCATGATAACGAATGTCGCCCTCTGAACGGCCGATTCTGTAGACATTGGAAATACCCTTCTCCACGGCACCGCCCGCATAGGCATAAAACTTGACTTTGGTCCCGTCCACGATATTGTAATATACATTTACGGGGATACCTACATAATGTAAGGTATTCTTTATATCTGAAGAGGTTACAATTGTCGTTTTTCCCTCATGGATGTTCGTGTAGACTCCGGTAAACGTTCTCTGGAGCATCGAATAGTTCAGTCCGATACCTGCCGACCAGCGTTTCGCGAAAGGAATCCTCGTAGAGAATCCGAATGAAAGCGGAATCATATACTTGGAGTTCTTGCCGACCTGCTCGATATAAGTCGCTTCCAGAATACCCTCTCCCGGTGCCCGGAAACCGCCGAAGCCATTGTAACCCTTGGCATTGCCATTGCTTGCAAGGTCTCCGCCGACAGTCATTGAAATCTTCCTGCGTCCTTTCGGCTCATCTTCATCTGCGATGGAATCGAAATAGTCGCTCAGTTTTCCTTTTTCTTCTTCAACTTCTTGATTCGAAACCTGCTCATGAGGTTTTTCTGCCTGACCGAGTTCCACCGGTTCTTCCGATACGCTGTCCTCCTGAACAGCTTCCGGCAAACTTTCTTCCACAGGGATTTCATTCACAACCACCGGACGGGAAATCTTCCTGACAGGCTTCACTACATCAGCTATAAGTTCCTCTGAATGAGCTATTTGATTTTCAGAGTCTTCCCTCACCTCGGCAGTGACAGCCGGTTTTTCCACCACTGTAATATCCTCCTTTTCAGGGAACAGCAGAACGAACCCGGTCACCAGCACGGCAGCCGCAGCCATCACCGCAGTGGTGCGCTTCAGCCACAATGGCAGCACAGGTTCACGCTTCCTGTCAAGGCGGGAGAACACCTCATCCATCAGATACGAAGGAACGTCTTCCTCAGCATCTGCCAGAATGGAGCGAATCTCCTTGTCAAACTCTGTATTAATGTCTTGCATCTTTCCTGTTTTTTATCTTGTCCTGCAGCATCGCACGTGCCCTCAACAACTGGGAACGCGATGTAGCCGCACTGATATTCAAGGCTTTGGCGATTTCATCATGTGAAAAACCCTCTATCACATACATATTGAAAACCGTCCTGTAGCCAGCCGGCAGTGCTGCCACGAGCTGCATAAGCTCCTTATATCCCAAATCTTGAACCTGAGACGGCATGTCGCTGCTCACATTCCACGCAGAATCCAGATTATCGCTCATCTTGAGCGCGTCTTTTTTCCGCAGGGACATAAGTGCAGTATTGACAAAGATCCGTCTTGCCCAACCATCGAATGAACCTGTATCAGAGAATGAGTCTATCTTGGAGAACAATGTCACAAAGGCATCTTGCAGGACATCCTCGGCAGCTTTACGCTCGCCCATATAGCGGAGGCATACGGAGAACATTTTCGGCGCAAGATGCTCATACAGCAGCTTCTGCGCTTTCCTTTCCCCTTTTATACAGCCCTCTATGACATCGCTATATGCCGCTGTTCCCATTCTTTTTCAGGCCTAAACTCTAGTTGTCCGTAAATAAAGATGCAATTCAAATGCGAAATGTTGCATGAAACCGATTTTGGAGCCCCGAATTATCTCAACCACTTCTCCGGGTCCTGAGGCGTGGTACCTTTCCAAATCTGGAAATGCAACTGCGTCGCTCCGTCAATGGTGTCGACGGTTCCGATTATGTCACCGGTCTTGATCTTGTCTCCCGGTTTCACGACCGCGCTTCCCAGTTTGCAATAGAACGAGAAATAATTTCCATGCTGCACCAGGACGCATTTGTTATATCCCGGCATCACCACGATCTGCTTCACCACTCCGTCGAAAACCGCCTGCACCGCAGCACCTTTCGCCATGGAAATCGTAATGCCGTTGTTGAATGGCAGTTTGACTGATTTGAATACAGGATGATAATGCTGTCCGAAATGATCCACGACCGCGCCATCCGCAGGCCAAGGAAGCTTGCCCTTGTTCTTGGCAAATTCAGCATCCAGCTTGATATCCACCGGTTTACGTGTAGTCGACTTGCCGGATTTCCCATTGACAGCAGCGGCGATGATTCTCTGGATTTCGCGGTTTAGGGCATCCACCTGACGCTTTTTCGCCGCCAGTTCCTTCTGGTATTTCGTCCTGTTGCGCTGCAGCTGCGTGACAATCTTTGCAGACTCGGCTTCTTCCTGCTGAAGCGACTGGACATCCGCCGCCCGACGGCTTCTGATTACCTCGGCATCACGTTTCAGGACACTGAGCGAATCCATTTCCCGCTGCAATTCAGACTTTGTATCGATAATTTTCTCGCCCTGCCGGTTCATTTCAGCAGACAGGTTACGAAGATACCCTGCTCTTCTGAAGGCCTGTCCGACATTCTCACTTGCAAGGATATACATATACCAGACCTTGGAATCACGGTTCTTGTAAGCGCTCTTGACCAGTTTCGAATAATAAAGCGAGAGCGTATCCAGACGCGCCTGCACCCTGTCCACATC
>OHPH01000575.1_pt1 | contig 18795 bp, 17 predicted proteins | sample 1577681 | NCBI WGS metagenome assembly OHPH01 (sample SAMEA3879603, study PRJEB24766) | human gut metagenome | biome: human-associated habitat; feature: feces | place: USA | collected 1985/1987 | reverse complement strand
AGCACTATCGCCGGTATGGCCATGCAACGCACGAGCACAACGGCAAAACACGCGATGGAACATTCCATGAGCGCCTACCACCGCAACCTGCCCCACGGAGCAGGACTAATCATGATTTCCAGGGCATTTTACGAATTCTTTATCGAGCGCCACGCTGCGACGGGCAGTTTATCAAGATGGCAAAAGCAATGGGATTTGAAGATGCCGATAAGCCGGAGGATTTTATCACCGCCCTTGTTAAACTGCAGGAGGATTGCGGAGTAGCCGGCTTGAGAATGAGCGACTACGGTTTTACGCCCGATGAATGCATGACGCTTGCAAAGGGTGCGCGATCGATGCAGGGAGGCCTGTTCCTTGCGAATCCCTGTGACATGACCGACGAGGACTGCGCAGGAATTTTTTATAGGTCCTATCGATAAAATTGGGAGGTATGATAGATGCGTATTCTTGTTTTGAACGGTAGTCCCCGGCCAAAGGGCGGCACCAAGCTAATGGTTGAGGCATTCCGGGAAGGGGCGGTTTCCTCCGGTCATCATGTAGATATCCTTGATGTCTGCCAGATGAATATCCAGGGTTGTATTGCGTGCGAACATTGTCACACAAATGGAAAAGGACTTTGTATCGTGTCGGATGACATGCAGAAAATTTACACTCTGCTAAAAGAGGCGGAGATGCTTGTACTTGCTTCACCCATTTATTATCACGGCATGTCCGGGCAGTTAAAATGTGTGATAGACCGATTCTATGCAGTGGCATATCCGAATAAGCCTCCTCGTCTGAAAAGGATAGCTATGATACTCAGTTCAGGAGATTCAAATATGTATGACGGCGCACTTTTTTCCTACAAGGGGGATTTTCGTGACTATCTCGGGTTGGAGGATATGGGCGTTTTCACAGCGCACGGTACGGAAAACGGTTCCGCAGAAAAATTGGCTGAGCTTAGGTTGTTCGGCGCTTCATTGAAAGGGGTCTAATCATGAGAAAAATTTCTTTGCTGCTCGTAGTTGTTTTAGTTATCTCGGGGATGGCGGCCTGTTCAAATCGTGGAGAACAAGCAGGGCAAAGCCAAAGCCCGCTAAGCAGCGCTTCACAAGCCCCTCAAAACAGCAATCAAGCGGAAGGCGGGGATGCGAATAACAGCCCGAAAGTATTGGTTGCCTACTTTTCATGTAGCGGAAATACTAAAAAGATAGCCCAGCATATCGCTGTTGTTGAGGGCGCTGAAACCTATGAGATCATCCCGGAAACGCCGTATACGGCGGCGGATTTAAACTACAGCAACCCACAATCCAGAGCGTCAAACGAAAACAGCGACCCAGGCGCCAGGCCGGCTATCGCGGGTTCTGTCGACAATTTGAACCAGTACGATACCGTGTTTCTCGGGTATCCCATCTGGTATGGTCAGGCGCCAAAAATCATCAGTACATTTTTAGAAAGCTATGATTTTTCCGGCAAGACCATCATACCGTTTTGTACATCCGGCAGCAGTGATATCGGTTCAAGCGATACGAACCTTCACAGCCTCACCGCCGGTTCGGTAAATTGGAAGCCCGGCGAGAGGTTTTCTACGGGCGCTTCAAGGGAAGCAATTAAAGAGTGGATAGATGGATTACGCCTTACATCAACACCTGATCAAGCTGTTGGCGTCTTTAACCTAGAAACCAAAACCGTTTTACTCAACAGCGGCTATACAATGCCGATTATGGGCCTTGGGACATATAGCTTATCGGAGGATGTATGCCTAAGCTCAGTTACCGCCGTGCTGGAAGCGGGCGGGCGCTTGATCGATACGGCGCATATCTACGGCACTGAAGAGGCCGTTGGCAAGGCGGTTCGTGAATCCAAGGTCCCGAGAGAAGAAATTTTTGTGATTACAAAGCTGTATCCCGACCAGTTCGCGAATGCCGAAGAAGCTATTGAAGAAGCGCTCAGGAAGCTGGACATTGGCTATATTGACATGATGCTGTTGCATCACCCGGGCACAAACGATGTAAATGCGTACAAGGCGATGCAAGAGGCTGTTGGTGAAGGCAAAATCCGCTCGATCGGGTTATCAAACTGGTATGTGGAGGAACTAACTGAGTTCCTCCCGCAAATTACGATTACGCCCGCCCTTGTCCAAAACGAAATTCATCCATATTATCAGGAAAATGACGTAATTCCTTTTATACAGGAGAAGGGCATTGTTGTGCAGGGCTGGTACCCCTTGGGCGGCCGCGGGCATACCAAAGAGCTGCTGGAAAACGAGGTCATCGCTGAGATTGCCAACGCACATGATGTAACCTCGGCACAGGTCATTCTTCGGTGGAACCTGCAAAAAGGGGTTGTGGTAATACCAGGGTCGAGCAATCCGGATCATATTCGTGAAAACCTGGATTTGTTCGGGTTTGCATTGACGGAAGAAGAAATGGCAAAAATCAATGCGCTTGACAGGGGTGAAAAGCACGATTGGTATTAAAGATGAGGTTGAAAAGCTAATCGTGAGACTCAGATGATTTATGTTGTGACGATACGCAAATTACACATGCCTATATGATATGTGATTGAGCAATGTTAATTCAGGCCCTGCCTCATCGGAGCAAAGTCCGCTTTGCTCCGTTTTCTACCATATAAAAGCAACCGCCGTCTTACTTCACCGCTGCCGTAAAAACCGCGCTTCCGCGGCAGAGGGCTTTTAAACGGCCATACACACCTCCGCTGCGCTGCCAGCCTTTTCGCGGGACGCGCTCCTATGCTTATCTCGCCTTTGGCATACTTTTTGCCCGCGTATAAAAGTTCGCTATGCTCATAATACCGGTAGGTTGTAACTTCTCACAATTAATTTCGTATGCTCTAATTCCCCTTTTTCCACAAAAAGAAACTTTCACGTTGTGTAATGGGTGGCAAGCGGCTCCCTCAGCGCCGGCTCGTTCACTACCAACATATTGCGCTTTAGTACAAACACTGTGTTCTGCCATCGATACCGCCGCCGCCGAGTTTCAGCCACAAAAAAAGCTGCTTATTCCTCGATCACCCTTCCATCCGAGATGGTGATAACGCGATCACAGGAGCTCGCGACAAACTCCTCATGCGTAACGATGATGATGGTTTTGCCCTGCTCGTTCAGCTCCCTGAAAATACGCATGATCATGGCGGTGTTCCCCTCGTCAAGCGCCCCGGTTGGCTCATCCGCTAAAATGATGTCCGGATTGTTGACGAGCGCGCGCGCTATCGCAACGCGCTGCTTCTCCCCGCCGGATAGCTTTGACGTCCTTTGCTTTGCCAGATCGGCTATGCCGAACTGGCGGAGGCGTTCAAGCGCCATGACGTCGATTAAGGAGAATTTTGTTTTCCCAAACACCAATGGAATAGCGACGTTTTCCAGCACGCTGTCTTCCTCTACCAAAGCAAAATGCTGCATCACGAAGCCAAATTTTTTGTTGCGAACGCTCGATAGCTCTGCGGACGATGCTTTTGTCATATCCTGTCCATCCAAAAGGTACTGCCCGCTCGTAGGTTTATCCAGGCAGCCAAGGATATGAAGCAGCGTGGATTTTCCCGCGCCGGACGCTCCTTTTATCGCAAGCATCTCTCCCTTGTCAATTTTCAAATTGATCCCGTTAAGCGCCTTAAAACCCGTTTCATTGCCGCGTGTTACATATTCTTTCTCTATACCCGTCAATTCAATAAACATTATTGCTTCCTCCCCTTATTCACCCTGCTGCAGATCCTTTAGCGCCGCCGAAATATCCTCCCGCGACAGCTTGATTAGAAACCCCGCTCCAAAGGCGGTAAACATCGCTATAAGGTATACAAGCACAGCCCCATAGAACAGATAAGTATCCCTCGGCGACAACCACTCCAGCATGAGCAACCCGTACTTGCCCGCAAGTACGCACAGTATCATTGAAATCAGAATCAGTATAAATGCCCTGACCGCTTCGATAACCGCCCCCATCTTCCAATCCATGCCCAACAGGTAATATACGGTAAACAGCCTGCGGTTGCGCAGGCTTTGAATGGCGTTGTTGCTGATTAAGCAGGTCGCCGCGAGGCAAAAGAATACGAAAAAGAAGGCGGCGCCCCCACCGATCAGCTGGCTTGCGTTGTGGCTGTAAACGGAAACGAGCGACGCTATAGGCGTCACTTCGCCATACTTGCGCCATGGGTCTACGGCCTTTTCCATCTCATCTTCCGAAATGTCCGGTTTTAGGAATACAAACAGGTTTTGAGGAAGGTTCATCTCCGGCGCGGGCAGGAGCGCCGCCGTATCTTCATAATCCGATTCCCTGATGATAAATACCGGGTTTTGGCTGATAATCATATCCGCTGAAAAAGAGGCTGAGCTCGCGCCGCCGGAGGGGAACAAGTACTGAGCCGGCTCCTTCAATATACCCGCGACGGTAATCAGCATACGCTTTTTTTGCGGCTTAAAGACTTCAACCGTTTCTCCGAGCGACAAACCCATATCGGCCGAAACCACCGCTGGGACCCCATCCCCGCGAATACCCGGGCAATCCGACAACCATACGCCGGATTGAAGCTTTGGCGCGTAATTCGCAACGATGCCTTCCGAGTAGACGGCAAGATTATAGAGTTCGTTGTCAAATGAAATAGCTCCCGTATAAGCAATATCCACTGAAACCACCTGCGGATACTCCCGTATTCTTCGCGCGACGTCTTCCGGATCATAATAATCATACACGCTAAGCACGGCGGTATGCTCCTGCGGCAATTCATTGACTGCGCGCACATTGTATATATGATCTGCAACAAAAACGAACAGCTGCGCAAGCATGATAACGGAAAGCACGATTTCTAATATCAATACAAGATTCGCCAGCTTTCGTTTCCAAAGAAGCTTGAGCGCCACAAACACTATCTTCACTTTCCCGCCCTGCCTTTTCATTTTAAGAGTATCCGGCTCTTTAATACAATCGGTAACGACCTGAGGTTGACCGCCAAGAGCGCAAAAATCAACGCGCCAACATAAATAACGCCATACGATCCCAGGGGCAGCAGCTGCACCATTCCCGGCGGAGTGATTTTTGTCAATACATACGTGATCACGCACGAGCATGCGTAGGTTAACGTAATGAGCAGCGCAACGTTCATCGACAGCAAGTATACGATGGCCTCGCGTTTCGCCCCGCAGATCATATAAATTTTATACCGCGTAAACTCAATTTTCAGCCAATAAAGAAGAACGCTTACAATGCTTAAAAATGAAATCACAAAAATAATGATATATTTTATGACCTCGTCCGCATAGTTTTTGGCTGCTTGCGTATTGCTCGGCTGAGGAAGGGTGTAAGACTGGACTTGGCTATAAGTTTCAACCAGCCCTCCTAAATACGCAATCTGTTCGCCTGTAAGCGGTTGAGAGAATACAACGCGCAGCCTTGTTGCCGTAAGGCCAATATCAAAAAATGTTTTGATTGGGACCGCGATAGAATCAGGTATAAACTCAGCTTCATATAACTCCTCTGGAACGGGCGATTCATCATTACCAAAATAATTACCGACAGCCTTCATTTGGGCGCCGAGGATTTCAATCCCCGTTTCCCATATATTATCGATTTTTTCCGGGGCGAGCTGACGGATATAACCCATACCAACAAGGGCAACATGCGCGCCTTCAAGCATCTCCTGCGCGCTGAAAAAACGCCCGTACGACGCATACCAAACGTTTTGGTCCGATTCGCCATCCCAGTAAACGCCGCAAACCCGTCCATCGGATACGGTCGCAACCGCAAGCGAAGGCAGCGCGGGATCCGCTTCCAATTGAGTATACAGGTTTAAAACCTCGTCCTTTCCGGCGCTTGAAAAATACAATAATTGCGTTTCCGAATAGAACTTTGCATACTCCAAATATTTATAGTATCCCTTTTCCTGAAGGAAAAGAAAACCGGTAAACGCGCAGATCAGGCAAAGGCCGGATATCACCGAAAACAGCCTGTTTGTATGGCACAGGTGTATAAAGTTTTTTAACGCCAAACGCAGCATAGTAAATCTCCTGTTGTTTAAATCACATTCACAATCACGGCCCGTTTTCTTACGTATTTATGCTTTAAACCAAGGCCGGCGACCGCTTAAAAACCATCGCCGGCGATATGCCGATACTTCTCAATGGAATAAAGCCGAAATCGAATTAGCTATAATCCTTTTTACTCATCATAATTTCATATATAGGCCTATTCCAAGCGCATACGCGTACATCCCCCCTGGCTATCAGGCTTTATCCGTCTTAATCAGTGTAAATCCGATGCGTATTTTAAATAATGTCCGAAAACCGCTTTTGACCCATATAGCAAAATCGCTTCCTTGGCTTGGCAAAATTACCAGTTCAGCATTAGGTATAAATTATTAGTAATTATAGAACGCATATAAAGCCAATGTCAAGTAAAAATTGACTGCTTACCCATAAATAACCAACTCCAGCAAATACTGCGCTCGTTTGTATGTAGTATTCGCCGCTTTATAACTTCGCCGCGAATCATACTCTGGGAAAAACATGCGTTCACGATTGATAGGTTAAAAGGGCATTATAAGAAAGAGCAAGCCCAAAAACACCTGTAAACTGCGAAGTATGATTTAGAGTGTTGAACCGCACAGCATGTCGATTAAAATAACGTTCTATTGAACATCCATAGTTTTTATCTCAAGCCGTATCAACGCGTTTTTCTGCTCATCCTGCAAATGCCGAACCGCGCAGAGCCCGAATTTCACTTAAAAAATTATGTTTGAATATGTCCAGAATCAATTACAAAAGCTATTAAAAATTGATTGGAGGCGAATTTTGTGTTTAAACATGAAAAACAATTATTTCATCCCGTGGAGATTGAACGGCCAAACCCACAGTATGCCGCTTTAATGCAAGAACAGTTGGGGGGAGCAAACGGCGAGCTAAAGGCGGCTCTTCAGTATATGTCGCAAAGTTTCCGTATTAAGGACCCGCAAATTAAGGATTTGTTTCTTGATATAGCGGCTGAGGAGTTAGGCCATCTTGAAATGGTCGCGCAGACAGTCAATCTATTAAACGGGCATGACGTGGACGCCGCGGCTGTTAAAGCGGGCGAAATACAATCTCATGTAATTCTAGGCCTCAACCCCGGGCTCATCAACGCGTCAGGATACTCGTGGACGGCGGATTATGTTACCGTTACGGGCGACCTATGCGCCGACTTGCTGTCGAATATCGCTTCAGAGCAGCGCGCCAAGGTCGTATATGAATATCTGTATCGTCAGATTGAAGATAAGAAGGTACGGGAAACCATTGATTTTCTGCTCAATCGCGAGGAAGCGCATAACGCAATGTTCCGCGAGGCGTTCAATAAGGTGCAGGATACTGGATCGAACAAAGATTTTGGGACTACAAAGGCCGCCAAAATGTACTTCAGCATGTCCAATCCTTCACCTGAATCCGAGTTTAAGAATACCCCCGTCACTCCCCCGTCGTTTAAATAATTTCGCTTACGGCTCGATTGTTTTAGCGCGTTGTCGTATTGCCGGTAACACTGCGGGTTCCCGCCGATATTAAAGGGGGAGCCCATTTTATATCTTCATACTGCCTTATATAAAATCGGAAGGTTGAGTGTCTACAGTTTTTTTTGCCTAAATACACGCGCTGCTGCCGCTATAAGTACCCCTCTTTTTATTTCACATCATTCAATGCGAGCGGCATAACAAGCGCTAAATGATTTTCTCAGGTAAAAAAAGAGTTTCTGGTATGACCCACCATAATGCCAGTACACGCACCGTGCGCCCGGCGCACACGGTGCGCTTGCCGTATAAATCTAAATTTTATAAGGAACCGCTGTCTTTAACGCAGTATATTGATTGATCAGAACCTGATAATATATGGATCTTCATGTAGTGTAAGCACAGTAATTCCCTTGCCGTCCACCACTTTTCAGGCGCTTCATCACCAGCTCAGGATAACCGATATATGTCGCCATATAATCATTTGGCATTTATGATAAGTGAAATGACATAAAATTTTACTTGTCATATAATCTCCGATAGCAATACGTTGATCTGTGGTATAATAAATACCAGACTTGTTAATAAGTACCTTTACAGCTTAACGTGAAGAATTAAAGAAAAAGGAGGCAATCATAATGCGAATGAAATCATGTGTTATCATGGTAACGCTGTGTTTGCTTTTCGCGGGTTGTACCCCGGGCCAAACGGGGCCGGGAGGAGCGCAAACGCCCGCCGCGCCATCCCACTCGCCAGCCGCTGCCGTTACGCCCTCCCTCAGCCCGCCGCCCGCGCCGGAGCCGGATCCCCTGTTCAATCCATACAATACCTTTGCGCATTCGGATGGCGATTTCATTTATTTCACGAACATAAGCGCAATATACAGAATGGCCTCAGGCAGTTCAGTAATGGAAAAAATAGTTCAGGGCGAAGCGATATTTTTTATTGCCATTCACGGCGATTTCATCTACTACCGCGACAACGCAACGCTTTGCCGGGTATCCAAAGACGGCGGCGAGCCGTTTCGATACCATATTGACAAACCCTTCGTAACGGTCTACTGCAAGGGCGATACGCTTTACCTCGACGGTTATATGACTGACGTCGCGTCCGATCCCGACGTACTAACGCTTGAGGAAAAACCCAAGGGGAGTATCGCTCCCGACGGCCGCTTCTATTTCACCGAGTCCATCACTCCTGACAGCGAAGTTAACAGCCTATACAGAAGCGATGAAAACGGCGAAAGAGAGGAGATAATAAACAAATTAGAGTATGGCGGATATTTTATCACCGACCAATTTATTTTTTACTATGGAGGGAATGGGATACTCAAAACCGATTTGGATGGCAAAAACGAAATATCTGTAATCCATAATAATGAGTTAAATCAAGCGTCGGTGTATGATTTCAAAAATTATGATTCGGAGTGGATTTATCTGAGCGGTAGAGATGAAACCGGCTTCAAAACTATGAGGATCCATCAGCAAACCCACGCATACGAAACCCTGAATTGGACCACGCCTCGCTTTGACGTTGTGGACGGATATTTATATGGCATTTATGGGAGCAAAGCGCCGTATCGTTTTTACCGGATGCGCCTGCCGGACGGCGAGATAGAACAGCTTGATTCATTTAGGGGTATAAGTGTTTGTTGCGACGATGGTTGCGGCTTTTCAGTAATCCGCGGCAGCGTGAAGAACATGCTTCGCATTGAGCCTCAAGTGAAGCGGGGCCGGGCGTATAAAGTGGAATTATGATTTTAGAGGATGACGATAACTTCAATCCATTCCTCTGTTCTTCCGGCAATTTCAATCTTCCCTTTATGCGCCGACACAATGGACTTGGCAATAGAAAGCCCCAATCCATAGCCACCAGTCTCCCGTGAACGAGAATCGTCGCTGCGGTAAAAACGGTCGAAAACCTTATCCCTTTCATTTTCCGCTATGCCGGGGCCGGAGTTATAGACGGAAAGACGTATTTTCTCTCTGTTTTTACGAAGCGTGACCTTTACTTCGCCTCTTTCTTTTGAATGTTTTATGGCATTGTCAATTAAAATCGCCAGCAATTGCTTAATTTGCGGCTCATTTCCGATGAAGCGTATATCATCCTCAATATCATAATACAGGCTTTTCCTCTCCTCAAAAGCGAGGCTTTCAAATTCCAATGTGGTTTTCTTAATTGCTTTACTCAATTCAAACTCATTCATTACAACGTCCGCGGCCGTTTCATCCGCTTTTGCCAGTATCAGCAAATCACGGATAAGTAAGTTCATTCGATTGGATTGTGCCTTGATGTTGGCGAGCCTTGTGTTTGAACCTATCTCGCTTTCCAAAACATCCACATTGGCGGCGATGATTGTAAGGGGAGTTTTTAGCTCATGGCCTGCGTCCGAGATAAACCTGCGCTGTTTTATGAATGCGGCGGAAACAGGTTTTACAACCCAGTTAGATAAAAACAGGGAAAAAAGAAACAAAACCACAAATGTACCGCCCGCGATCCATAAGGACAGTTGGATAAGCTGGGTAAGCATCCGTGTTTCAATGCTGCGCTCGGCAAACACGATGATTTTGCCATATCCTTTTTCGGCCACAAGGTACTGCAAGCTATCTATTGTTCCACTCTCTTGCCCCCGGCTGAGCGCCGCATGCGCAAATTCAAGTGCTTCTGTTTCCGTAAAATCAAACATCATTTCAAAATTTGTCTCTATGCCGCTATCATTGTGATCCAGTTTAACATAGAAAAATCGCCCGGCGCGCATCAAGGCCGGTTCAGGCGCGAAAGGCGGCGGAGGCGCTTCCTCCCATGGGGGCTGATTGCCATCATGTGGGAAGAACAATCCGTCGTTCTCCACCACCGTTTGAAGCAGGTATTGCGTTTGACGGAGGCTGCTTGTCTGCATGAAAATATTGAGTGTCGCAAAGACGATTGCGAATACAATAACGAGCACAGCCATTGTTATGGCGATGAATTTTATGCGTAACTGCCTGATCATTATCCGCTTTCCTCCAATGAATACCCAACGCCGCGCGCCGCTTTCACCTGTATATTGGAGCCGATAACAGCGAGTTTTTTTCGTATGAAAGAAATATATACCTCAATGGCGTTATACTCGGCATCGGAATCGAAGCCCCAAATTTTTTCAATGAAGCGTTCTTTAGGAACAATTTTCTCGATGTTTTGCATAAGCAGTTCCAAAATCTGATACTCTTTGAAACCGAGTTTAACAGAACTTCCATGACAAGTAAGTTCATGCGTATCCTTGTTCAAAACAGTGTTACTGTAAGTAAGTGTGTCCCCTATATAAACGCCCTTTCTACGGGTCATTGCACGGATGCGCGCGAGAAGCTCGCCGGTGGAAAACGGTTTTGTCAAATAGTCATCCGCGCCATAATCCAGCCCGACAATCTTATCCTCTATCTCCGACTTGGCGGTCAAAAGCAGCACAGGTGTTTGCAGTTGAGCCTTCCGTAGCGAGCGTAATACTTCCAAGCCATCCTTTCTAGGCAGCAAAATATCCAGGATAATGACGTCATATATTCCGCTAAGTGCAAAATCTTCACCGGTGACGCCGTCATGTACAGCGTCTACGGCGTATTCTTTTTGCTTGAGAATTTCAACCAAAACGTCTGATAATGGCCGCTCGTCTTCTATGATCAAAATTTTCATGACAGTCCCTCTTTTCTTGTACTCAATTATAACACAAAGCCTTGAAATAACCTTGAGTTTTCTTTCAAGGTTATTTCAAGGAACAGGAGATATTATGCTGTCCGAGAGGAGGGATACGCAATGAATGCAAGACACGAATACAAGCACAGCTTGAATTTCATGGATTACAGGATATTACAAGGTAGACTACGCAGCGTGTTGCCCCATGACGGCAACACTGATAAAAACGGAGAATACGCTGTACGCAGCCTCTACTTCGACACACCGGGCGACCGTGCGCTGAGGGAGAAAATCGACGGTGTGGATCGCCGGGAGAAATTCCGAATACGACGATATAACAACGATCCGGATTTTCTAAGCCTTGAAAAGAAAAGCAAAGTCCACGGTTTATGCTGCAAGCAGACGACGCCTATTTCAAAAGAGGAGTTATCCGCTTTAACTAGTGGGGATCTGCATTGGATGGCACAGGATGATCGTCCCCTTGTGGTGGAGCTTTACAGCAAAATGACGGGGCAAATGCTCCGTCCAAAAACCATCGTAGATTACATTAGGGAGCCTTTTGTATATACTGCGGGAAATGTACGCATTACCCTTGACCGGAATATACGAACAGGTTTGCTGTCAACAGATTTTCTCAACGACGGACTCCCTACTGTTGCTGCGGGAAACGAGCTTGTAGTGTTGGAGGTGAAGTATGACGCTTTTATTCCTGACTTTATCGTAAAACTGTTGCAGCTGCAATACCGTCGGGCATCGGCATGTTCAAAATATGCTCTATGCCGTATTTATGGATAAAAATGGAGGATAATTCACATGACTTTTGATGATATTTTTAAGTCCGACTTTTTGGATAACATCACCAGTGTTACTATTTTCGACATGATTCTTGCAATCGTACTTGCGTTTTGCTTGGGCGTCTTTATTTTCATGGTGTATAAAAAAACCTTTAAGGGCGTCATGTATTCTGCCAGTTTTGGTGTAACACTCATCGCGCTTACCATGATTTCCACACTTGTAATTCTGGCCGTAACCAGCAATATTGTCTTGTCGCTCGGTATGGTGGGCGCGCTGTCAATTGTTCGCTTCCGTACCGCCATTAAAGAGCCACTGGATATTGCGTTTTTGTTCTGGTCAATCGCCGCGGGAATTGTGCTGGCTGCCGGTATGATTTTGCTTGCCGTGTTCGGCAGCGTCGTGATTGGCGTGATTCTGCTGGTCTTTGTCAACAGGAAAACCTATGATAATCCCTACATCATAGTCATTACATGCGCAAGTGAGGATGCAGAGCGTGAAGCGATGAAATTCCTCGAAGGGTTTGTGCAAAGATGTGTGGTTAAAAGCAAAACAGTCACGGATGGCTCTATTGAACTCAATTATGAAATCCGCCTAAAATCGCCGGATACTTCTTTTGTAAATGCCCTTTCAGCACAAGCGGGAATCGCAAATGTTGTATTGGTGAGTTATAACGGCGACTATATGGGGTGATTGGATGTCAAAGCATAAAAATACAACCGTGATTTGCACAGCTGTGGTGGTTGTCATGTTTGTGGGAACCTTCCTGTTCATGATGGGAAAATCGCTGGGGAGCACTGTGGCGCATACAGTACCTCCTTATGTTTCATCGCTTTTTTCCACCGAAAAAGTCCATACTCTGGATATTGTCGTCAACAAAGATGATTGGGCGGAAATGCTCGCAAATGCGACGGCAAAAGAGTACGTCGCTTGCAATGTCGTGATAGATGGAGAAGCCGTCAACAATGTTGGGATTCGCACGAAAGGCAATTCATCTTTGTCCTCAATTGCGATGTCAGATAGCGACCGTTACAGCTTCAAAGTAGAGTTTGACCACTATATCGGCGCACAAACCTATCAAGGGCTTGATAAGCTGTCCCTCAACAATATCGCACAGGACAACACCTATCTCAAAGATTACGTCAGCTATCAGATGATGAATGCGTTTGAAGCCGATGCACCGCTATCAAGCTTCGTATATATCACCGTAAACGGTGAGGAGTGGGGGTTGTACTTGGCAGTGGAAGGAATTGAAGAATCCTTTGCCTCAAGAAATTATGGCTCTGATTACGGCGAAATATATAAGCCGGACAACATGGATATGAATGCCGGACAGGGCGGCGAAGGCAACGGGTTCCCGCAAATGCCGGATTTTGAAGGCGGGATGCCGGAGTGGGACGGAGAAATGCCGCAAGGTTTTGAGAACGGTCAATTTCCCGGCGGAGAACAAATGCCTGAGTTCCCGCAGGATGGCGAGACGCCGGACTTTCAGGAACCATCGGGAGAGGACAATATAGATTCTTCGGAAAATAGCGAGAATACACCTTCTCGCGGCGGCTTTAGCGGCTGGAACAGCAGCGATATAGCCTTGATCTATACAGACGATGAACATGAAAGCTATGCGAATATTTTTGACAACTCAGTTTTCAATCCCAGCAATGCGGATAAAGACACACTGATAGCCTCTATAAAACAACTCAATGAAGGTACCAACCTTGAGGAGGTCGTTAATATCGACGAAGTGCTGCGGTATTTTGTGGTGCATAATTATTTACTGAATTTTGACAGCTATACCGGCAGTATGCTCCACAATTACTATCTTTACGAAGAAGACGGTGTGCTTTCCATGATTGCGTGGGACTATAACCTCGCATTTGGCGCTTTCATCGTAGGCGGCGGTATGGGAAACAGCGGTTCAACAGATACGGCGACAAGAGCGGTCAATTATCCGATTGACACGCCCGTTTCCGGTGTTGAAATGGAGGATCGCCCGTTACTGAATGAGTTGTTGAGCAATGAAACATATTTGGAGCTTTACCACTCTCTGTTCGCGGAGTTTATAAGCGGGTATTTTGACAGCGGAGATTTTGAAAAAATGTATGACAATGCTGTATCCCTGATCTCACCATATGTCGAGAAAGACCCAACCGCTTTTTGTTCTTATGAGGAATTTACACAGGCACAAGAACACTTAAAGGAGTTTTGTCTGCTGCGGGCACAGAGCGTCAAAGGACAGCTTGACGGCACAATCGGCAGTACGAATGAAGCGCAATCCGAAACACAAAGCAGTGGATTTATTGACGCCTCGCATATTGACATGGATGCAATGGGCTCCAACATGATGGGTTTTGGGCTTGCGCGCGGCAGTAATTTTCAACAGTCAAACAACAATGAACAATCCGCCAAACAAATAATCACGGATGAACCCACCGAAGCCGGCGGTGCGCAAGGCGATTTTGCGCCGCCAAATGATTCGGGCGGGAAACAGGAAAGCAGCAGCGAAGCGCCGCAAGATGGAGAGGGATTTCCGTTTGGCGGGAATAATCGCCCGCAGAATGACGGTGGGGGTATGCAACAGATGCCAGATGGAAACATGGAAGCAGATCCATCGGCCAATATCAATCAACGAGTTTGGTTGCTTGTGGGTACCTTTATTCTAATGGCGGGGGGATTGTTATTCGCAAAATTATTCAAGAGATGGTGAGGAGAAGCAATTCCTCGTTTAAATAAACAGAGGCCGGGCGCAGGATTAGCCCGGCCTCTGTTTTTTTGCTTAAACATCATTTACCCATTGATAAACGTCATTATGACTTCGTTTCATGTTTGTATTTTTGCCTTGGTTAAATAACCGTGTTTTTATATACGCCCTATTCTGTTCTTTTAATGAGGCCGGAGGACGCGGGGCGAGCAGCCCCGTAAAGCCAACGCGTACCGAATCCCTATTATTGGGCGGAATAACAAGGAATGCGGAATTTACGGTTGAGAATCAGACCCTATTTAAAAAAGCGTTAGAATAGTTCATCGCTTAATGAGCAAAGCGATTTTTTGCTGAAGCGGTGATTTTCTTCCCCCGCCGTTTTCCATTTGCGCCGGCAGGCCGTGCCCTTTAGCAAGACGAATGATTCCCGCGGGAACAAAAACCATTTTCCTGCGATCTGAATTAATAAAACATTTCATAATTTTTGATTTTATTATTGACAGAATAGGTTTAACCAATTAAACTCATAAAAAGGTCGAACAGACTAAACCTTAATGGAGGGATTATTATGGAAACGCCCAGGGTTTTTGAAAGCGAGTACCGTTTGTGCCTGATTGTATGGGAAAATGAGCCCATAAACAGCACGCGGCTTGTTAAACTTTGTAAAGAGCGGTTGGGTTGGACGAAAGCGACGACCTATACGGTTATCCGAAGATTGGCGGAGCGAGGCGTATTGAGGAACGAAAACGCGGTGGTGACGTCCATCGTATCAAAAGCGGAAATTCAATCATCAGAAATTGATAAGCTGGTTGAAAAGACCTTTGAGGGTTCGCTGCCGGCTTTTATCGCCGCATTTGCCAGCCGCAAAACCCTTTCAGCCGAGGATGCAGCCCAAATCCGCGGAATGATTGACGCTTATGAGGAGGGCTGACGATGGAAGTTCTATTTATAAAGCTCCTTAATATGAGCATAACCGCGGGATGGATAGTGCTTGGCGTGTTTCTCCTCCGCCTCGCGCTCAAAAAAGCGCCCAGGTGGGCTGTCTGCGCGCTTTGGGCGCTGGTGGGCGTCCGTCTGGTATGCCCGGTATCGTTTCAAAGCGTTTTAAGCCTGATTCCAAGCGCGGAAACGATTAGCCCGAACATCCTCTACAGCAGCGCGCCGCAAATTCAAAGCGGTATTGATTTTATTAATTCCGCCGTCAATCCCGCCCTGTCCGAATCGTTCGCCCCTGATGTTTACGCAAGCGCGAATCCCATGCAGATCGCTGCTTTTATCGCGTCGGCCGTATGGCTTTTCGGAGCCGCCGCGATGCTCTTGTACGCCGCTTTTAGCTATATTCGGCTGCGGCGCAGGGTGGCCGCGGCGGTTCTTTTCAGCGATAACCTGTGGCAGAGCGAGGCGGTATCATCCCCTTTTGTTCTTGGCTTTTTCCGGCCGCGCGTCTATCTTCCATTTGGGTTGGACGAGGGAGCCATGGCATGCATTGCCTCCCACGAAAGGGCGCATATTAAAAGGCGCGACCATTTAATAAAACCCGCCGCGTATCTTCTTCTGTGCGTTTACTGGTTTAATCCGCTTATTTGGCTGGCGTATATTCTGCTATGCCGTGATATTGAGCTCGCGTGCGACGAGCGTGTGATAAAGGACATGGGCGCGGACGGTAAAAAAGCGTATTCGCGGGCGCTGCTCTCCTTTGGCGCGGCGCGAAACGCGGTTTTAGCCTGCCCGCTTGCCTTCGGTGAGGTCGGCGTTAAACTCAGGGTCAAGAACGTTCTCAATTACAGAAAACCCGCGTTCTGGATTATCATTGCGGCGCTTATTTTGTGCGCTGCCGCGTCAATAATGTTTTTATCCAATCCGAAAACATTGAACCATCTGGATGATGGGTTGAACGCCTCCGTATCATCCGCGATCCTCTCCGAAAACAGCGGTGGCAATGACAAAGATTTTCAGGCACAGGCTCACGTTGTGCTTGATACAAGGCAAAGCGGCTTGAACCGCGTAACCGTATACGCGCTTAAGCTTTATCAGGAGTATACGCAGGCTGAGCCGGGTGGGTATGATCTGGTATACGGCAGCTAAGGGCCGGCTGCGATAACCCTTGCCAAGGATGGAAAGGGGGGCTATTCCGTACCGGAGTATTGGCAGCCTTAAAATGGGGCCGGCTACGCGCGCTCATTGCGCGAAAAATTCCCCGCCGATTTGGCGGGCAGGGCTTTAAACTTAAGCGCGTATCCGATGAGATGACTGACGTATGCGAAAGGAAGGCTTAAGCATACTTTTTTACCCAGCGGGCTAAAGCCTTTTTCGCAAGCTCCTTAATATACATGTCCCCGCTTAGCTCCACTCACCCCGCAAGCGATACGGGCTGCGTTTACTTCATTAACCCGGTCGACCGCAGCTTTAAAATTGTGAACGCTGCCTCCGGGGAAGCGCTGGAGAGCTTTAAAGACGTTGAATGGAAATATAAGGCGTTTACAGAGGAGGAATGGGCTAATTGGTTTGAACTTGATATTGGCGTACCCAATATCCGCTCTTATGCAAATAAGCGCGCGCTTGTGCTTTCGCGCTTATCGCCTGCTCGATATGGATGGGAATCTATGGCTGATGCGAATGGGCGGCAAATCCGTTTTTAGCGTTCACGCGCTGACTCCGCGCAATAGCGGGAGGCTTTCGCTTGAAAATGTGCTTACCTTCTCCGAGCTTGGCGATTCGTTAACCTTTGATCATTTGCGGCCCTACGCGTACAGTGATATTGGAAGCGGCTTGAATATCTGCGTTTTCCCTATTAACGATAAGTGGCGGCTTACCATAAGCGGCGGTCATGGCTTTTTGTATGGTGAAAGGATTATGGAACCCGTAATGCTCGATACCTGCCGGACGGTGAGAGTATGGATTTAAGGAACGAAAGCGCCGCTGATTTTATTGCCCGCAAGGATCCTTCAAGCATGGGATGATAGGCGGCGGCATTTACAGCGCGGCCGGCCGCGACAAATAAATGAACTCATTACTGCGCGTTCAATCGCCGTTCAAGCGCGTTAGAGGTAAATATCCTTTTGGGAGAGTTCAGCTTTTAGGTAGAGGGTAAAAGGGCGGCAGCTAACAATTTGCGCTCATAAGTAACGGAAGCCGCCCTCCTTTATTTCAAGCCCTTTAATCCTTATAATCCACTTCCGCTATGCGGTAGCAGATGGTTTCATAATAGCCCTCGAACGTGAAATCCTCGCTGAACTCAATCGTATCGACAAAATAGTTTCCATCTACCCGTTTATAGGTAATGCGCAGCGCGCCGTCGCTCAGGATACTTACGGTTTCTACCGGCTTTGCCCATGATTCCACAGGTCTATTCCAAAACACGTTTTCAAAGTAATCGCTGTATATGGCCATTACTGGGTCAATATCCGCCAACTCTTTAACATCCATTCCCTTTTCAACCCCAGCGTAATCATCATAAGAAAGTTTCTTGGCCATCAAAACCGGCACGCCCGCCATGGGCATGTACTGCTCGCTATTCTCATTATAATTGAAAAACAAGTATGCTCGCTGGCCTTGATCCGTATCGTACATGATGTAGATATACTTCCCGCCCTCCATACTGCGTATGGCGTCTGTCGGCAAGCGCCTAATAATCTTCTGCAGCAGCCCATGATCCCGGTCTGCAAAATGTTTTGTTGAGTATCCATTATCTCTTCCGAAGAGTATCACCATGACTTCATCATCGATACCTTGGCTGACAATGGAATCCAAATAATACACAGGAACGTCAATTTCTTGGTCCTCACCCTTTTGAGTGGAGAACGCTATCTTTGCCATGAGTTCATCCTTTTGATACTTTTGAGAAACAAGTTTATCTTCGGGTATCCTGCTCAACGGCGTGGCCACCGGAGCTGGTTCCGGGGTAGGCGCGGCTGGGGTTTCCTTGCCCGCGTTCCCCATATTGCCAATGCCGGAAGACGGGGACGCGTTCGGGCTGGTTGCAGGCCCCGTCGCCGCGCAGCCCATCAGCAGGCATAAGCAGAGCGTCAGCAACAGTAAACGAACGGCTCTCTTTTTCATAACTTTTCTCCCCCTTTTCAGGCTGTCGATTTCGAGATAATGTAGGTTGAGAGGGCGGCAACTCTGTTTTTTATCACTGCCTATGTTATGGAAGCCGCCCGATATTTCAAACCGTTAAC
>OHPH01000543.1_pt1 | contig 19746 bp, 20 predicted proteins | sample 1577681 | NCBI WGS metagenome assembly OHPH01 (sample SAMEA3879603, study PRJEB24766) | human gut metagenome | biome: human-associated habitat; feature: feces | place: USA | collected 1985/1987 | reverse complement strand
AATTATGGTGAAAATATGAATGAATTTAAATCTGTTTTAAATGAAGTTAGAAAAGTTATTAACGGCAAAGACAGGGAAATTATTATTACAATGCTTGCTCTGCTCGCAAACGGCAATATTCTTATAGAGGATATACCGGGCGTCGGCAAAACCACTATGGCTCTTGCTTTTTCAAAGGCTCTCGGACTGAAGTACGGCAGAATACAGTTTACTCCCGATACTCTGCCGTCAGACATAACGGGATTTTCTTCTTTTAACAAAGAAAGCGGAAAAATGCATTTTAACAAAGGAGCTATTTTCTGTAATTTGTTTTTGGCGGATGAGCTTAACCGTACTTCAAGCCGTACTCAAGCGGCTTTGCTTGAGGCAATGGAAGAAAGGCAAGTTACCGTTGACGGACACAGTTATCAGCTTGAAAATCCTTTTTCCGTAATTGCAACCCAAAACCCTGTAGGTGCATCGGGTACACAACTTTTGCCTGACTCTCAAACCGACCGTTTTACAGTAAGAATTTCAATGGGATACCCTAATTTTGAGGCTGAATGTCAAATGCTTATTAACCGCAGTCGGCAAAACCCTCTTGATAAGGTAAAACAAGCAGTTACTGTTGAAGAACTTATTAATATGCAAAACAAAGTAAAAGAAGTTTTTGTAAGCGAAGATATGGCAAAATACATTGTAATGCTCGTAACAGCCACCAGACAGAACAGCCTTTTTGAAAGAGGTGCAAGTCCAAGAGCCGCACTTTCACTTAAAGATATGGCAAAGGCGGCGGCATTTGCGGACGACAGAGATTACATTGTTCCCCGTGACATTCAAAATATTTTTGTTGCTACCATAAGTCATCGTGTTATTTTGAGCGCAGAGGCAAACGCTAAAAAAATCAGCGTTACAAAAGCTCTTAATGAGATTTTGAGAACAACAAGACAACCCAAAATTTAGTGAGGGAAAAATGATAAAGAACATACTTATATATATTGCGGTTCTTGCAATATCTTTTTCGTTTGCGGTTTTTTATTATGCCTGGTTTTCCAATTTTCTGCTGATTGTTGTACTTTGTCTGCCTGTTCTTTCATTGTTATGCAGTCTGCCTTTTATGATTTATTCGGCCGTCAAAGGTTTTTCTCTTTATGCTTCCAAGGTCATTTATGCAGGCGATGATGTTGTAATTAATCTTGCGGCAAACAACCGAAACGGTCTTTTCTGCCCTTTGATTAAAGTTCTTGTTTACTCAAAGAACAGTTTTTGCAGCAAATCGAAAAAAACAGCGTTTAAATACAGCGGAATGATAAATAAGCCCGTAAATATTCCGCTTTCAAAAATCGGCAAAGATTGTGGATTAGTCGAAATACAAACAAGATGGCTTAAGATTTACGATATGCTCGGAATATTTTTTATTCCCGTAAGGTTTAATACCGCGGCAGAAATACTTGTAATTCCTAAAACCGCAAATTGCAGCGAAGAAGTCCTGACGGGCAAACAAGCTATTATAGGATACAAAAAGAAAGCCGGAGGCGGATTTTCTGATGATTACGAAATCAGAGAATACCGTGACGGCGACAATCTGCGTAATGTTCACTGGAAATTATCTGCCAAAAATGATGATTTAATGGTTCGAGAACCGAGCCTGCCGATTTACAAGAATTTTAAAATTATGCTTATGCTTAGCGACAACCCCGAAAACAACAATAAAGTTTTGGCGAAATTTGCAGGCGTTTGCAAGAACGCAATAAAAAATGAAATTCCGTGTACGGTGTGCACTACCAAAAATGCAGGTGCATATCCCCTTACCCCTCAAACAAATATTTATTCCATATACAAAGCAATTTATACACGGCAAAATCTCGGTAACGCAGATACTTCAAATGCAGAAATTCACAGTATTTTTGCCGACTCCGAGGAGGTGGCAAAATGAAAAAATATTTGCTTTCCACTCTGGCAGACGGTATATGCGTAGTTCTTTTGTCGGTCTGCCCCATACTCTGCTATGCAAGCGCATTTTCGGTTAAACTCGAAGCTTCGGTACTGATTATGGCGGCTGTATTATTTTCAATTGTTTTCAGCCTGCTGTCAGCCTTTGTAAAAAACAATTTGAAATACGCTTTATGTATGACAGTAATCGCTTTTGTGGCATTTTTGGTATTTGTCTTTGCAAATGAGCGTATTGTTGCACAGGCAAACTACGCAATTAACAAACTGCTTGAACTGTATTCGGTTTATCTTTCTGTTTACAGCAACATCAAATTTGCAAGTTATATAGCGAACGACGCTACAGGATTCTTTGTTTTGCTGTCATTAATTCTGAACGGATTGTTTTCTTTCTTAATATCACGAATTAAATCAATCAAAATTGCAGGACTTTTGAGCATTGCGTTACTTGTACCCTGCTTTGTACTTGTAAACACTTTGCCCGACCTTGTACCGTTGCTTATAATATTTACAGTTCTGTTTGCGCTTTACTTTTCATCACAGACAAGACAATTAAACTATGCACACAGCGGTGTAATAACTGCGGTTTGTGCCGTTATTTTGGCTGTACTCATTACTGTTTTGGCTGTAATAAATCCGGTTGCCGATTATGAAAGACCGAAGTGGCAGGACAATATGCTAAATACAGTACAAACTCTCACGGGAATGAAAACTTACAACGGCAGCGGCAAAATCTCATCCGCTCTTGCCGAAGTAGGAAATAATGTCAGCTCCGAAGTAGATTTTTCAAATGCAGGCGCACTTACTCAAACAGGGAAAAAGGTTATGACTGTCACATCAAGTACAGACGGCAGAATTTACCTTAAGAGTATGGCATATGCAAATTACGAAAACAACAAATGGTCTGTACTTACCGATGAGCAGGCAGACAACTATCCGCAGGATTATCAATCCTTTATTATGACTATTATGACGCAGTATTTCGAAGAGGCAGAAACCGTAACCATTGACACCGTAAACAAAGAAAATGTTATTTACACACCCTATTATCTTAATTATATCAACAACAATTTTTCGCCTGTATGCGATGTGTTCATAGCAAACACCGACAAGGCAACAAACTACACTATGTTTGTTATACCGTATTCCGAGGAAAATATTAACGACTTTTCACGAATAGAAATAAGTGGCACCTCAAAATACGATGATTTTGCACAATGCTATTTATCTCTGCCAAACGATACCAAACAGGCAATGCTTGAAATTGCCGAGCGCAACAATATTAAAGATTTATCCAAGAGTGATATTTCTCAAACGGTTGCGGCGGTTAAGGACTTTGTTTCACATTCCGCATCGTATTCTCTCAATACACAAAAAGTACCCGATGGCAGAGATGTTGCAGAATGGTTTTTAAACGATGCCGAAACAGGTTATTGTATGCATTTTGCAAATGCGACAGCTGTAATGCTCAGAGCGCTGGGTGTTCCTGCAAGATATGTAACAGGCTACTGCGCAAATGTAGTTGACGGCAAGGCGACAGTCACCTCAGACAATGCCCATGCTTGGGTGGAATACTTTGACGAACGAATCGGCTGGATTCCGCTTGACGCTACATCATCTGATTTTGAAGTGCCGCAAGCTACCGAATCAGTGCAAACAACAACGCAGGCACAGACAACCTCTCCTACCGTTCAGCCTACTACACAGGCACAAAACACTAAGCCTGTAAAAACAGAAGTAAAGGCAAAAATTTCAACACCTGCCATAATTGTTATAATTATTTTACTGATTATAGCTTTGGAAATCTTAAGAATTATTTTAATACGGTATTACAGAAAATACAGTTTTACTCACAAAGATTATAAATCAAGAGTAATCTGCATTTACAGATATTTAAATAAACTTTCCGTTCATTCAAAAGTCAGAATACCGAAAAAAATTGAAAATATCTGTACCAAAGCAAAGTTTTCCACACACAATATTTCTGATAAAGAATATAAAATTGTTCTTAATTATGTATTAACATTCAGAAATAAAACAATCGGTAAAATGCCGATTGTTAAAAAGCTGTATTGCATAATAATTCTCGGTATATAAGTAAAAGCTGTACCCCGCAAAGGGATACAGCTTTTTGCTTTACCGCAAGATTACTTACAACCGCAACCCTGTTTTAACTCAAAACTCTGACAGTCTGTGCACTGACATACTGTTGGGTTTGATTCATGTGTACCAACCTTAATTGTTTCAAGTGAGCAGTAGTGTTCTGCCTCGTTGTTATGAGAACAGTTATTTACGGTGCATTTAATGCTACGGTTTACATAGGAGTTGTTCATCATTATAAATCACCTCATACATTATTAGCGAACACTGCGCCGTTGCAGTTCTGTTCGCCCTCTTATTGTCTGCAAAACAACAGTAAATATACCTCACCAAATTCACACTTAATAATAAAATATATTGAGGTGATTTTATGACAGCGATTTCAACTGCCATACTGATTATTTTTGCAGTTATGGGAATAATATACTGCGTAAGGGAAATTACATATTTCCTTTATAAAAACAAAAATAATTGCTCAATCATTATTGTTACTCCGCTTGAAGGAGAAAATCAAAATGCCGAATTTATATTGCGAGGTGCGGCGTCAAGATTAAGATGGTTTTGTCGTGGCGGTAAAGACTGCATACTTTGCCTTGACTGCGATATGGACGAAGAAACCGAAAACATTTGTAAAGCCTTGTGCAAAGAATACGGATTTATTCGTATGATAAAAAAGACTGAACTTATACATCTTTTAAACGAATAATCGCAAGGTGTATTGTTAAAGCAAAAAAACAGTGCTATAATAATTATAATTGTGGCAAAATACCGCTGTATTTTTTAAGGAAACAGGTATGTTTTTATGGATGACAATACACTTTTACAGCTTGAAGGCTATGTTGAAAGCGTAGTTTACAGAAATGAAGAAAACGGTTATACCGTTGTTGAAATATCGGACGATGACGACTATATAACAGCTGTCGGCATTATGCCAAGGGTACATCAGGGCGACCTTTTAAAGCTCACAGGCAATTATAAGGAACATCCTAATTACGGCAGGCAATTCTCTGCCCAGGTCTGTGAGCTTTGCCGTCCGAGCGGTACAGCAGGGATTCTGCGTTACCTTTCTTCCGGTGCAATCCGTGGAATAGGCGTAACAACCGCACAAAGGCTTGTATCTGAATTTGGCGAAAAAACTCTTGATGTTATGGAAAACGAACCCGAAAGAGTAGCAATGCTCAAGGGAATTTCAAAATCAAAGGCAGAAGATTTTTCTCTGCAGCTAAAGCAAAGCACGGGTATCCGCTCGCTTATATTATTCCTCGGCGAATACGGAATAGGCAATGCTGCGGCTGTCAAAATTTTCACAGAACTCGGAACTTCCGCTATTGAACAAATTAAAGAAAACCCGTACATACTTTGCAACGGAGAGTTCGGCATAAGTTTTCAGACTGCCGACTTTATTGCAAAAAAGCGTGATTTTGACGAGCAGAGCACAGAGCGACTTCGTGCCGGAATTGCTTATATTTTAATACATAACGAAGGCAACGGTCATACCTGTTTGCCTTTTGAGGTTCTCTGCAAAAAAGCCGCAGATTTTCTGAAAGTTGACATAGAACTTATTGCTTCAACAATGCAGGAAATGATTTTCGACCGCTCGCTTATCAAAGACAATGTAAACTATAAAGAATTTATTTTTTCTCCTAACACCCACCTTTGTGAACTTTATATAGCCTCAAGAGTGAAAATGCTACTTGGATTTGCGGCTGAACAAATTAAAAATATTGACACCGAAATTGAAAAATGCGAAAAAAATGACGGAATAGAATATGCCGCACTGCAAAAAGAGGCAATCACACAGGCACTAACAAAAGGTATGCTTGTGCTGACAGGCGGTCCGGGCACAGGTAAAACCACAACATTAAACGCTATTATTAAAATATTGCAAAACAACGGCAAAAAAGTTTTGCTTGCCGCACCGACAGGAAGAGCGGCTCAACGAATGAGTGCTTTAACGGGAGTTGAGGCAAAAACTATTCATCGTCTGCTTGAAGTAAGCTGGGACAAGCACGATAAACCTATTTTTAATAAAAACGAACGCAATCAGCTGAAATGTGACGCACTCATTGTGGACGAGGTTTCAATGGTAGACACATTCATTTTTGAAAGCGTTATGAAAGCCTTGCCTATCGGTTGCCGCCTTATACTTGTCGGCGACTCTAACCAGTTACCATCCGTAGGGCCGGGCAACATACTCAGCGACCTTACCGACTGCGGAATTGTACCGGTTGTAAGGTTAAACGAAATTTTCCGTCAGGCGCAAAAAAGCCTTATTGTAACTAACGCACATAAAATTGTAAACGGCGAAATGCCTGTACTCAACGCATCCGACAAAGACTTTTTCTTCCTGCTCAGAAACAATAAAGCAGAAATTTCTCAAGTAATCGTTGACCTTTGCGTTCAAAGATTACCAAAGGCTTACGGTTACTCAGCATTTGACAATATTCAGGTGCTTTGTCCGTCAAAGAAAGGCGAACTTGGCACTGCCGAAATGAATTTCAGACTTCAAAAGGCTCTTAATCCAAAATCAGCCGATAAAGCTGAAATTGAAATTGCATCAAAAACATTCAGAATTGGCGACAAGGTAATGCAGATAAAAAACAACTACGATATAACCTGGATAAGAGATGACGGAGAGCAAGGTTCGGGAATTTTTAACGGCGACATAGGAATTATTGATTCTATCGACCGCAAAAGCCGTACGCTTATAGTTATTTTTGACGACAAGACGGCTAAATACACTTATGAATACGCAACCGATCTTGACTTTGCATATGCGGTCACTGTACATAAAAGTCAGGGTAACGAATTTGACTGCGTAATTATACCTATGTTTCAAGGACCTCCTCAACTTTATTACAGAAATTTACTTTATACAGCCGTTACACGAGCAAAGAAAACGCTTGTGCTTGTCGGAAATCCAAAAACGGTAGAATATATGGTACAAAATAACCGCCGTACAAAAAGATACAGCGGATTAAAGGAATTTTTACTGCGAGATGAACAGTTATATTAAAAGAGCAATGCTGTTTTTGCAGGACATAATTTTCACCGTAAAGTGCCCGTACTGCGAAAAAGTTATTGACAGGAATGACTACGCCTGTAAAGAATGTAAGAGTAAATTTCCGCAAAAAGGCTATGAAACTTACGCTGTCGGAGGATACAAAACAATAGCGCCGTTTAAATATGACGGTATATTTGCAAGCGGTGTAAAAAACTTTAAATTTTTTGAAAATCCGTCATATTCCCGCCAACTTGCCATACCTTTGGCTAATGAAATAATCGCAAAATACGGTGTCGGCTGTTTTGATATTATTACCGCCGTACCGATGTATTATAAAAATATGCGTGAACGTGGATATAATCAATCGGAACTTCTTGCAAAAGAATGTGCGGAAATTTTCGACATTCCGTATGCAGAACTTGTTGAAAAGCATAAGAAAAATAAAGCTCAACATACGCTTAAAGGAAAAGAACGGGAAAGCAATGTTCAAGGTGTGTACCGTGTAATTGACAGTCAAGCAGTGGCTGACAAGAATATTCTTATAATTGACGATATTATTACTACGGGCAACACACTCGGAGAATGTTGTAAGGTTCTTAAAAAAGCAGGCTGCAAAAACATATGCTGTGCAGCGCTTTGTGCGGCTATTGTATAACTTAAAAAGGTTGAAAAAATTGGAGTATTACCAATTCTTTCAACCTTTAGTTTTATTGTTTTTAGATAGTTGTGAATAAATTATGGCTTAGTAAATTGTTTTGCCAATCTTTTATAATTGCCTGACTAAGTATTCATAATTCCTAATTTTTAAAGAACATTATACTGTCATTGAAATATACTTTTGAAGAACAGTAACATCGTTTACATCAATTTTTCCGTCGTCGTTTAAGTCACAATAAATTTTATATCTGTTTTCATCAAATATTGAATCTTCTTCGACAAAAAGAGAACCGTTAAGATACATCTGCAAACTTGTAACATCATTTACATGTGTTGACTTATCGGCATTAAGATCGCCGTAATATCTGGCATTAAGATCATATAAAGTATTAATATCAATAACACCGTTAGTGTATAATTCAACAGCATTTTGTACTTTATTATCAGCATAATAATAACTGCCCGCAGGTGAATCTTCATAAATGGGATATACAAAATTTCCTGTTTTTAAAGATTTAATATTATTGTCTGACGAATAATGATCCTCAACTAAAATATAATCGAATTTAACTTCTTCGCTTATTGCAGATAATTTCAAATAAAAAATATCATAATCGCTTTCAGGGCAAGGGTAAGCTAAAGTTTGTTCAATATATTCTCTTGTCAGTTTTTCAATCTTAAAAAATTCATCCCATGTAATTTTGTTATCAACACTGTAGTAGTCTTTATCTGCAAGATCAATAGATACCTTTATATCGGCATCACCAAGGTTTAATATCTGTTCTTTTGTTGAAATACAGAACAAACATTCACTTGCGGAAAAATATTTTATTTCTGATACTGAATATTTTTCATCAATAATTTTCTTTTTATCATCGGACTTCTGACTTCTTATATTATTTTTATATTCCTCATAATCACGCAATAATTCATCACTATAAGTCTTTCCGCCGTCTTCATTTACAATAATCTCATCTAAGCGATCGTTTTTATCTGCAAATGTATATATATCTTCACAATATGAAGTTAAATTAATTTTAACCGCAACCGTATCTGTATCCGCAATATCATCAATCGCCCACATAAGTTCTCCTGTTAACTTATTTTTAAAATCGTGATTCCACATATCTACATCACCAACGGCTGAGTTTCCCGTATCAGCCGCAAATGCTGTTGTTGTGCCGCAAAGAACAGCACTTGCCAAAATTGCTATTGCCATAATACCGCTTATAAGTTTTTTCATAATATAGCCTCCTTTAAAACATAAGTCATATTTCTTACGATTATTGTACTATATCATTAAATATCAAGCAAGTGTATTATTGTACAATCTTTCGATTAAATTGTTAGTTATTTAGACTAAACAAAATCATATACAAAAACTCCCTCCGTAAATACGAAGGGAGTAACTAATTTGATTAAATTATCAAACAGGATGAACCATATTTTTCTTGTCGAGCTTATCGCCGTTAATGCCAACTTCGGCATTTCTTCTCTTCTCAAAGAAGTCGAGAGCAACCTTCGGGAACTGAGCGTATGAAAGAACATCCTCTTCCTGCTCAATCCACTGTGAAATCTCACCTCTGAGCTTATCAAGCTCCGGCTCAAGTAAATCTGCAGGACGGCAAGTAATAATCTTCTTATCGCCGCAAATCTTCTTCTGGAATGCAGGATCAATCGGCATTGGTGTTGTGCCGTACTCGCCTGCAACAAGACCCTTAAACTCGTTTGTACACATCTTGTATCTCTCACCTGTAATTACATTGAATACAGCCTGTGTACCAACAATCTGTGATGTAGGAGTAACGAGCGGTGGGTAACCTGCATCTTTACGAACTCTCGGAACTTCCTCAAGTACCTCTGTAAGCTTGTCTTCTTTGCCTGCCTGCTTAAGCTGTGAAAGAAGGTTAGAAAGCATACCGCCCGGAACCTGATAGATAAGAGCCTTAGCATCTGTAGCAAGCATCTTCTGATCAAGAAGACCGTTCTTAAAGTATTTCTCACGAAGAGTCATAAAGTAAGCACGAATTTCAGCAAGCTGCTTAATGTCAAGACCTGTATCATACGGTGTGCCTGCAAAAGCGGCAACCATTGACTCTGTAGGAGCATGTGAAGTACCGAGTGCAAGTGGGCTGATAGCAGTATCAATACCGTCAGCGCCTGCCTCAACACCCTTTAAAAGACACATTGATGCAAGACCTGATGTGTAGTGTGTGTGGAGCTGAATAGGAAGATCAACAGCAGACTTAATAGCCTTTACAAGGCTCTCTGTAGCTGTTGGTGTAAGCAAAGCAGCCATATCCTTAATGCAGATAGAATCTGCGCCTGCATCGGCAATTCTCTTTGCATACTCTACATAGTATTCATCTGTGAAAACAGGACCTGTTGTGTAGCTGATAGCTACCTGTGCTTCAGCCTTGCCGTTTTCTCTCTTTGCAGCATTGATAGCTGTCTTGAGGTTCTTAATATCGTTAAGAGCGTCAAAAATTCTGATAATATCAATACCGTTAGCAACCGAACGCTGAACGAGGTACTCTACGCAGTCATCGGCATAGTGACGGTAACCGAGCATATTCTGACCTCTGAAAAGCATCTGCAGCTTTGTATTCGGACAATGCTCACGAATTGTACGAAGTCTTGCCCATGGGTCTTCATTTAAGAAACGAAGACAAGCGTCATATGTTGCACCGCCCCAGCACTCAAGTGAATAATAACCGATTTTGTCAAGCTTATCAAGAATCGGGAGCATTTCCTCTGTTGTCATTCTTGTAGCAATAAGTGACTGATGTGCGTCACGCAGGGCAGTTTCGGTAACTCTAATTTTCTTTGCCATTTCGGACATCCCTTTCGTCAGTTATTAGTTAAGAGTAACAAGTGTTTTACCTGAATCTACAGACTCACCCTTAGCAACATCAACAGTTGCAACTACACCGTCCTGAGGAGCCTTTACAGGAGTTTCCATCTTCATAGCCTCAATAAATACCAGGTCGTCACCGGCTTTAACTGACTGACCGGCTGAAACAACAACATTAACAACTGTACCCGGCATAGGAGCTGATACTACTACTGAACCTGCTGCGCCTGCAGGAGCTGCCGGCTTTGCTGCAGGTGCGGGTGCTGCTGCCGGAGCAGGAGCTGCTGCAACAGGAGCTGAAGAACCGCCGAGTTCTTCAACCTGAACATCGTATGCTGTACCGTTTACTGTAATTCTTAAATTTTTCATTTTAAATATCCCCTTTATTTAAACAAACATATTTATCAGATTGTTGAATGTTTCTTAGCAACTGTAGGAACTCTCTTGCCTGCAAGCATATCAAGAGCGGAAATAAGAGCTTTTCTTAAATCCTGCTGTTCAACAATACCGTCAACATAGCCGTTCTGTGCTGCGTTGAAAGCAGAGAGATTTTCTGCCGCAAACTTTTCGGCAACTGCCTTCTGCTCTGCAACAGGAACATTCATAGCGTCAGCTGCAAGAATAAATGCCGCAGCCTCAACATTTACAGGAGAAATAACAGCCTGCGGAAGTGCGTAAACCATATCTGCGTTTGCGCCTGTACCTGCAAGTGCAATGTAACCTGAACCGACAGCCTGACCGTAAACTACGGAAATCTTAACTGTAGTAGCCTCTGCATAAGCCGATGCTGCCTTTGCGGCTGACTTAATTGATTCAAAGCCCTTACAGTCAACAAATGTAAGTATCGGAAGTGAGAAAGCGTCGCAGAAACGAACAAATTTTGCAATCTTTGTTGTTGCGGAACATGAAAGCACACCGCCGTTTGTCTTTACAATACCAACTACCGAACCGCCAAGACGGGCAAGTCTGACTTTAGCGTCTTTGCCGTAGTTGTCAAAAAGTTTATAAACACTGCCGCCGTCAACAGTTGAACCTACGATGCAGTCGCAGTCTGCAGGCTCTTCCTCAAATGACTCCGGAGCAGTATTGAGATTGTTAGACGGAAGATAAAGAACAAGCTCTTTAGCCTTAGCTACAGCCTCAGCAGAATCCTTTGCAACAACAGAAGCAATACCGTGCTCTGCGTTGTACTCCGCACTTGCATTCTCGCCTGTAACATCAAGAGAAAGCTGTGCCTTTTCACTCATAATAACAAAATCCGCACTTGCTGCGTTAAGAGCGTTTGTACCAAGGCAAGTGCCAAGTACAACAGAAATCTGCGGAACAGCACCTGAAATTGCAGCGGCACTGTTAAGAACCTGACCGCAACCTGCAAGAAGTTCATTGCCCTGCATAAGTCTGCCGCCGACACTGTCGTAAAAACCTACAACAGGAGCGCCTGTTTTAAGTGCAAGATCATAAATCTTTTTAAGCTTTGCAGCCTGTGCCTTACTCATAGCACCGCCGCAAATGTCGCTGTTCTGTGCGAAAGCGTAAACAGGCATACCCTCAACTGTACCAAAGCCTGCAACAACCTCTGCAAAACCTTCGCCGGACTTTGCAAAAGCATCAATTTCAGTAAAGCTGTCTGCATCAAAAAATTCTGTTATTGTTTTATAAGCAGAAGTAGATGCGATTTCAGCCTTTGCCTGATTGATTTTTTCAATACTCATCTTAAACATCCTCCAATACAATGTATTGAATATGCCGACAAATAGCATAAGTCGGCATACTAATTTACCACATATATCATTATATCCTAATATTTATCAAACTACAAGGAAAAAGCAAAGCTATTTTTAAAATTTGAATATTTACAACAATGATTTTGCACAAACATTCTGATTTACTGTGCATTTTAACTTGTGATTTTATTTGATTTTTTGTCCCAAAAGTTAAGTTTTTAAGGCTTTGGATTAAATAAGCTGTTTTCCGTTTACAAACGGGTTTGAAAGCAGTTTTTTTACCTCAATTTCGGTAAGGTCACGCCAATCGCCCTGTTTCAGCATACCCATTTTTACGCCGCCGATTTGTATTCTTTTAAGTCTTGCAACCTCAAGACCCACAGCCTCGCACATACGGCGGATTTCACGGTTCTTGCCCTCATGAAGTATCATTTCGAGTACAACTCTGCCCGGTTCCTGATGAAGTACATGCACCATTGCAGGGGCTGTCTTTACTCCGTCAAGCTCAATACCGGTTTCAAGCTTAACAAGCTGATCTTCGTCAATAGACGGACGGACTGTTACTCTGTAAATTTTATAAACGCTGTTCTTCGGGTGCATAATTTTGTTTGCCAGCTCACCGTCATTTGTGAGAATGAGCATTCCCTCCGAATCTTTGTCAAGTCTGCCGATAGGGTAAACTCTTGTGCCCACATTTTCCACAAGTTGAGCAACGCATTTTCTGCCTCTGTCATCGCTCATTGTAGTAATAAATCCTCTCGGTTTATTGAGCATAATATAGCGGTAAGACGGCTTTGCGTTGGTAAGCACACGCTTACCGTTTACAAATACCTTATCTGTCGGTCTTACCTTGTCGCCGAGTTGAGCGGTTTTGCCGTTCACTTTTACATGACCGTCAATAATCATCTGCTCTGCTTTTCTTCTTGATGCGATACCGCATTGTGATAATAACTTTTGAAGTCTTATTGGTTCATTCTTTGCCATATGTAAAAAAATCCTTTATCTTAGTCCAAATACTTTTGTTTTTATTCTGCGTATTGCTGTATTCAACAGCGGTTAAATTTGTACTTGCAAGCGTTTTGCCGTCAAGCGTGTATTCTATTCTGCCTACAATATCTCCGTCTTTAACAGGTGCATACAAGAAATTATCGGCATATGCGGTTCGTACAACATTGCTTTTCTTGTCAAGAGGCACTACAACATTTTTGCCCTTTGTACCCGTAACACTGATGCTCTCGTCATCACCGCCCGCACACGGAATTTCAAGGTAATAATCGGAATCATCGCACTCAATACAGGCAAGTTTGGAAAAGCCGTAATTATAAAGAGCTATGTGGTCATTCCAATCGTTTCTGTCATTGAGTGTAACGCAAACAAATGTAAGTCCGTCCTTTTTTGCGGAAGAAACCAAACATCTGCCTGCCGCCATTGTGTAGCCTGTTTTTCCGCCCGTACAATACTCATACATAGAGAGCAGACGGTTATGGTTTGTATAGGTTGTTCTCTTTGACTGCGGTTCGCTGAATTCTACCGTAACGCTTTTTTGCGAAGTCAGTTTTGCAAAACTTTCGTTTTCAAGCGCATAGCTCATAAGCAAAGCCATATCGTAAGCCGTAGAATAATGATTTTCGTCATCAAGTCCGCTCGGTGTAACAAAATGTGTGTTTTTCATTCCTATTACAGCCGCCCGATTGTTCATAAGCTCGGAAAATTTTTCTGCACTGCCCGCAATAGAAATTGCCGCCGCATTTGCTGCGTCATTTCCCGATGCCATCATCATTCCTGCCGCTAAATCACTGAGTTTAACCTTTTCCCCCACTTTAAGGTACATCGAACTGCCCTCGGCTGTCATATCCTTGGTAAAAGCAACAACCTTGTCGGCAGAATCGGCATACTCAAGCGTAATGAGTGAAGTCATCAGCTTTGTGGTACTTGCAGGTTTCATTTTTTTATTTTCATTTACAGAAAAATACACTTTCCCGTCATCAACACAATAAAGCACGCAAGCCTGCGCATTTACTGCCGGCTTGTCGGTTTCCTGCGCAAACGCCGTAATCTGTGCGGTTTGCGTTAATGTCACCACAACTACAACTATAACGGAAAGTATTTTTTTCATAAGCTCGCCTCCGAACTAATTTTATGCGAAGGCTTTGCCATAAATTACACCATATCTATATCGTCCTGTGTTATTTCCGAGAAATCATCGGCATCTTTCTTCTTGCTGAACATTCCCTTTACTTTTTGAAGAACATCCGGGATCATACCCACAATGCCCTCTGCGGTACTGCCGTTGTTGTCAACGGAAACAAGTCTTACTTCTCCCTGATAAACAGTTAAAAATGCAACAGGCTGAATTGTAACGCCTGCGCCGCTGCCGCCGCCAAAGCAATCTTTATTTTCTTTTTTGGTAGGAAGATCCGAGCCGCCTGCCGCAAAACCGTAGGTTACCTTTGAAACAGGAATAATGAGTGTACCATCGGGAGCGGTAATCGGCTCGCCGACAATAGTATTTACATCTACCATTTCCTTAATTTTGTTCATAGTAGTGTCCATAAGATTTCCGATAGGATGTTCCATAGTAATTCTCCTTTGTATTGAATAATCGTCATAACTGCACAAACAGATATGCGATAAATATCGTTAATTGTCTTTTATATTTTTAAGCTCCATAAGCATTTTTAATGCCTTAAAGCCGTGTTTTAATACTATTTTAACAAGATGTGCTATTCTTGTTTTAAATATCGCAAAAAACTCAATCTTGGTTTTCGCGCCCTCCGTAAAGTCGGGAAGAATATCCACACCGTAATGCGTATATTTCATTGAACTTATAACCGCACTTGTCAGCGGATAGACAACCGAGCAAACCTTGCCGTAATTTATAGCCGTATCGGCAGCGTCTTTTCCTCCGACTTTTATGCTTAACGCAAAGCTTTTGATTATTATGTGTGCAAAAAAGTCTTTTAATACACCCGCGGCAAGCTCTGTAATCCTTGTAAAAAGATTTACAATCCCCGAAAGTCCCAACTCTTTTAAGAAGTTATCATTAGGTTTTTCCTCTTTTTTAGGAGCAGGCTTTTGCGGTTGTTCGGTTTTTTTCTTCTTTTTGGGTTTCTTTTTCTTTGGCACAGGCGGATAAAGAATAATCTTTACAAAGCCTATGCGAAGTCTGCAAAAGAATTGTTTTTTATATTGAACGCAGACCTCAATGGGAACAGCAAGAATTATTGCAAAAAACAAAACTATCCCCAGCAGTATATACAGCCAGAGCAAGGCAAAACCTCCTCCGAGTAGAATTCATTTTTACTAATATTTTTATTAATATAAATATTCAAATTCTATATTATTCCAAATATCAATTAACCTATACCCATCAATTTGCGTTGACTGAAGTAAATTTTCAACAGAGTCAAATTTATATTCTTCTTTATCTATCCAAATTGATGCTTTATTTTTTGAAGCCGAAAAAGCAATAAAAATTGAATGACTTTCATATTTTGCTTCTAATTCACGCCCATGAGTAATCAGCCAAATTAAAGCAGATATTGATTTTTTATCAAATAATTCATTTTCAATCAATTCATATAAATCAATCTTAATTTTCCTTTTAAATTCAAAAATTCATTCCTATTTCATTTTCATTGATAAACGGATTAATATATCTGCCTTTCTTATTTCTATGCTTATAAACAATAGCTTTTTGAGGACATCTATGATAGCAACCAAGGCAAGCAACGCAATTATCTTTGAATGTAATTTCTTCATTTTCAAAAGAAATGTTATTTGCAGGACAATTTTCAACGCACTTTCCACACTTAACGCAATTTTCTTTAACAGAAAAATCATTGGCTACTAAATGCCAGTTAGATTTATTGGTAAAATAAATCTTTTCATTTGTTTTTGCTTTTTTAGGTATAAAAACACCATTCTGTTTTATTTTTAAAATAATATCGTCTATTTTTTTCAATGATTTTTTTAGTATCATTTTATTATAAATACTTGGTGTAGAAAATGTCAATGTATAATTCTCAGGCATAAGCATTTTAAATACGCCAAGTATATTTTTGTTGTTTTCCTTTGCATAATTATATGTGAATACATCTGCACCACCGGCCATACCGCCATAATTTAAAACAACATATATCTTAGAATTACTATTAACATTTAGCAAAAAATTATAAGTATGTACAGGCAACCCAAATGAATAAATCGGAGAAACAACGATGATTTTCTCAAATTCACTTGCATCACCTTGATAATTAGGTATATAGATAATTTTTCCTCCAAGTTTACTTTTAATTCTTTTTGATAAATATAAGCTGTTGCCGGTTGAAGAAAAATAGAATATTCCGTTCATTATCAAAACCCCTTATATTATAAAAATATTACCTACTTCTTCCGCTTAGCCTTTGGCATCGGTAATTCGTCATACATTGCATTGAATAAACCTGTCAAAAAATCTTTATTATCAACTTCATCCACCAAAAGCATTTCCTTTGCTCCCTCATACGGCAGCTCATATACAGCTGTCGGAATATATTGGATTGCGGATTTTACAGGCTTTACAAGTAATCTGTCATCATATATTCCGCCTATTATTTTACCACGATAGTAAATAATAAATTCACCCATCATAGCACGATAAGTAATTTCATCTAAATCGGAGAGTTGTCCTAAAACAAACTGCAAATATTCCTTGCTTGACGCCATAACCTGCATACACCTCAATTTAATGCCAGTTAGATATATCCAAAACTCTGCAAACCATATAATGTATTGGTTTTCCGTTGTCAGCCGGCTTTTTATTATGCGGATTATACCATGGCTTAAGATTTTCGTTTTTAGATAATTCAATAGCTACTCTGAGAGCCTCATCGAAATTTTCTGTCAAACCATCGTCACCAAAAGGGATACACTCTCCATTTGAGTTTACTACACAATTAATTCTTTTTTCATTTGAATTAATAACACTATACAGTTTACTGTCTTTAAATTTAAATTCTTCACGCTCTAAGCTAAGCAAAATCCCCTTGAATAAAATATCTTCATTAGGTTTTTTATTAACCCAAACAACCTTGCCGTACTCAAGCTGAACCAATTTTTCTTCCAAATGAATAACATCATATGACTGCGGAATTTTATCGGTATATTCATTATACGGCCATGATTTATGCAATTCCTCATATGTTCCGCATCGTGTAAAGCCTTTGTTGCTTGTTATAAAAAATGTAAAGTCGTCTGATTTTGAAAATAAATAATTATTTTCATGTTCCGGAAAGTCAAACATTTATATCCCCCTGTTTATAGTTAGTTATTTGTCACTTTGTTCTATTTCATTAGAATTATTCTCAGGCTGTTCCTTTTCGGATTCTTCTTCCGAATTTGCGTTTTTGTCACTTTCGGGAAGCGGAGGGAGATTTTCTATGCTTTCAAGATTAAAACATCTTAAAAAGTTCTCGGTTGTTCCGTAAAGCAAAGGTCTGCCCGGAAGTTCAAGTCTGCCCTTTTCCTCGACAAGTCCCTTTGTGGTAAGACTGCCGAGAACACCGCTGCAATCTACACCTCTGACCTGTTCCACAAAAGCCTTTGTAACAGGCTGATTGTATGCAACAACGGCAAGCACCTCAAGCGCCGCCTGCGAAAGCGGAGTATTTCTGCGCAAGTCCATAACCTTACGGATTTCGGGAGCAAATTTTTTAGCCGATACCATTTGATAGGATTTATTCAGCTTAATTATTCTTATGCCCCTCTCCTGCTTTTCGTAATCATCCATAAGCTCTAAAATTAATTTTTCGACCTGTGATGGTTTCATTTCTATTGCCTGTGCTATTTTGTCAGGCTCTGCCGGCGAACCGTTTGCAAACAGTATTGCCTCGACTGCCGCTTTTTTATCATACATTTTTGTTCTCCTTGTTATCTATCATATAAACGATTGCGTGGTCGCCGTCACCGTCAACTCTAACACGCTTGCCTTTTACAAGTTCCAGTGTAGCAAGAAAAGTCGCTACAAGTTCGCTCTTTTCTTCGCAGGCGTCAAAAAGTTCTTGATACTCTATTCTTCTGCCTTTCCACAGCTTACGCATTACATGAATAATTCGGCTGCTTACAGACACAAACTTTCGTGCCACAATTACACTGAACGCCGATTCCGGCGGCGGAAGTTTACGCTTTCCTCTTCCGACTGCACTTACATATGCCTTTGCTATATCCTCGCTCGGATGAATACGGTTATATGTGAGATCATATTCAACAGGCGACTCCTCTCTGCAAAAGCTGTCGTAATCGTAAATCTCGCTGAATTTCTTGGCTATCTGACGGCAGATTGCATATTCGATAAGCTGTCCCGTGAGTTCTTTCTTAAGTTCCTCAACCTCTTCTTCATACTTAGGGAGCAGCATTACTGACTTTATATAAACAAGTCTTGACGCCATTGTAAGAAATTCCGACTCAATGTCAAGCTGATTTTCCTGCATAACCTTAATTTGCTCAAGGTACTGTTCAATAAGCTCGGCTATCGGTATATCGTAAATATCTATTTTGTTTTTTGAAATCAGGGTAAGCAATAAATCAAGCGGACCTTCAAATGCCTCCAACCTGTATTGCAACGGCTGTGAATCCATAGCTCTACCTCTTAAAATAATTCTGCAAAAAATCTGACAGGGCTCAATGCCATATCGCTTAAGAAATTCAAAATTCCGTTTGTGGCAAAACCAAGCACCGTACTAAGACCGCCCGTAAAGATTAAAAAGATAAGTGCCAAAGAGAAAATTGTTTCATACTTTGTCATAAATGCAATTGCCTTATAAGGCAAGAATGCAAATAAAACCTTTGAACCGTCAAGCGGTGGAATCGGAATAAAGTTAAATACCGCAAGACTGACATTACAAGATGCATAAAAAACAAAAAAACTTTTTATCATAAGTCCTATGTCATTCAAATAAAAGAATGACGGAAACGCAAAAGCTAAAATATAATAAATAATCAAACCTACATATGCCGCAAGAAGATTTGCCACAGGACCTGCAAGAGCGCAAAGCGCCATACCCAGCTTTGGTTTTTTAAAGTTATTGGGATTGATAGGTACAGGCTTTGCCCAACCGAAGCCGACAAATATCATTGCAAGCGCACCTACCATATCAATATGGCTTATAGGATTAAGAGTTAATCTGCCACGGCTTTTTGCCTCTTTGTCACCGAGTAAATACGCAACAAAAGCGTGCGCCCACTCGTGAAACGGCAAAATTAAAAATATAATAAGTAAAACTGCTACCAGATAGGCTACAACATCGTAAAAATTAAACGAGCCTGAAAAAATCTGTTGTAACATAATTATCCTCCAAAATTTTATTTAGCAATTGATTTTGTTTTTAAAGACATTGGAATTTGCATACCATTTTTTAAATATTTAACAGCTGCACCATTAACAGTAAATGTGGCTTTTTTATGATTTTGGATTTGTTTCCCACTACCACCACCGTTTT
>OHPH01000538.1_pt1 | contig 19899 bp, 17 predicted proteins | sample 1577681 | NCBI WGS metagenome assembly OHPH01 (sample SAMEA3879603, study PRJEB24766) | human gut metagenome | biome: human-associated habitat; feature: feces | place: USA | collected 1985/1987 | reverse complement strand
GCTTCGAAGGCATCGGCGGCTTTCTCTCCGGTTTTCATATTCATTTGTTCCTCAAACAAGGCTTTGGGGAAGAGGAGATAGCCTTTCTTCAGCATCTCCGTTGTCATGGGTCTCATTTCTTTTTCCATTTTTGTCTATTCTTAATTCGATAATGCGACAAAGGTAAGGGACCAGCCAGGGGGATACAAATAAGCAGTTAGAATCGGCTAAAAATTAATGAAATACATAAGGTGGCGAGAGAGGGTTTCACCTCATCCTCCACCACCCTATATAATAATATACTAAAATAATCAGAATGTATTAGAAATACATTCTCTATTTCGCATATTTTTTAGAGACCAGAAGATACGGATTTTTCACGGCCATATCCTTCACGTGGTCGGGCATCCCCCAGTAGCTCAGGAGGATGCCTATCTGTACGGGGGTGAAGTGGGCAGTCCTGGCGGTATAGCCCTGGTCCGTCAGATCCTTCAGCAGGCAAGCGTGTTCCGCAATGGAACGGCGCAGGGCCTTTACGGCCGAGCAGGCATACGCGTAGTTTGGGTAATAGGCCACTGCCACATCTGCAATGCGATGGCATCCCTCGAGCAGCCATTCAAAACTTTGTTCTTTTATCATTTTGCATATATTTATTAATAAAACATGTTGCAAAGTTAGAATGGGAGGGAAAACTGGGAAAGTTCGAGTGGCAATAAGAAAACTTGCTCAAGAAAAATGAATGTGTCAAAACGGTTGATGACACACCCTCACTGTCTTATTGATAAAAGCAACACTTTCATACTATAATAGGGAAGCACACATTTTGCGTATTTCATGTAACTTATCGGTCAGCGATTTTTCTTTAAGAGAGACAGCCATATTATATCTCGCCTGCCTATTAACGAGGAGTTCCGCACTAATCCCTAAGGCTGCTTCTACCATAAGAGCGAAGTCACTGGTTACATCTCCCTCTCCCTCTTGAAGTACCCCAGCACCGTGGCCGGTGTGAGACAGCAGCGTTCTACGCTTTTCAGGCGGCTCTGAAAAGTATATCGGGAGCATAGCACAAGGCAGAACCAAGTATAGTTCAAGCTACGGTGCAAGCGGTGCTGAAGGTGGTCGAAAAAACGGGAAACACGGGCAAAGAAGCTAGCGATACGCTCGCGGGGGACAAAACGGGAAGGCTGTGCGGCAGCATTACGGGAGCGCTTGGCGGTACGTTCCATCTGTGCAAGGGTATACTCCAGTTGCTCGATGTCATTGCGGGTGTTCTCCATGGTTTGTTCCAATTTCTCGCGTCGTGCCTGCTGCTTGGTATATCGTTCTTTTCTGTCAGCGATTCGGTTTTTGAGGTCTTCTGCGGTGAGGTTTATTCCTTTGTTCTGGATTGATTTCATTATAAACGTCTGTTTTATAGTTGTTTGTCTGTATATAAGTTCACGAAAACACATCATCCGTCTGCACCGAATGCATAATGCATAAAGGGCAAACGGATGATATATCAGGAGCAAATGTACGATGAATATTGCAGATAAAGTTCTTAATGACCATTAAGTCTTGTTATAAAACATGATATTATCTACTGCAAATTTGGAGATTATCAGAAAACACGTACCTTTGCAATGTGTTTTTCATAGTATTAGATTTAAGGTTAACAAAAGATTGGCTGTCTGGGATAGATAGCCTTTTTTTTATGCCCGCACCATTCGATTCATCCAATTAGTATCAATTCACTTTATACAACTTTTTAACCCACCAAAAGTGTTTTTAAACCCCAAAAGTTGTAGATTATAAATACTATGTTTATATTTGCAACATGAAAAAAGCGCTCGAGAAAATGTAGTATCTACAACTCGTCTGTGAAGTAGGTGGCGGTTGTGATATAGACAGCGTTCATAAGACAAACAAGCAAGCAATCTATAACAATAAAAATATGAAAGTTAGACTTATGACGAAAGTTAGTGCTGCAACCCTCATTTCAGCAATTGCCTGCAGCATATTCACGGGATGTACCGAAAAAGACCTATACAATCCCGAACGTGGAAAAACAGAACTAAAGCCGGAGAGCGAATACTTTGACTTTGCAACAACAGCCCAGGTAGCTTTTGACGTGAATTATGGAAAAATCGCAGGAGGCGCATTAATAGAGGTGTTTACAGAAGACCCCATCACCTATCAGACAAACAACCTCTACTCCATCAACGGCGAAGCGGTTTTTAAAATCTTTGCAGATGCAGACGGACGCTTCACCGGCAACGTAGAACTGCCCAAAGCGACAGAAAAGGTATATATCATCTCACAAAGTTGGGGAGCCCCCATGTATGTGGAAGCAGATGTGGAAAATGGCAAAGTGGTGGTAGATATGACCGAAAATAATGCCAACACCCGCTCAACTGCCATGACACGTGCAAAATCCAACCTGACTATCGACCTAAAGGATAGGAAGGAACGGGTATACTCCATCGTTGGATGGGGACAATCTCACGGTGAGATTATTGATAATAATGACATTGTAACTACGGGAAATTTCAATGACGGAACTTTAAAGCAGTTACAACACACACTGTGGAAAGGTTATGACAGCAAACCCAGCAATCTGGACAACAGAGCTTTGGTGAGCGATACAAAGCATGTGAACACCACCATTGCCCAAGCATATATCAACAACCAGGGACAACACGTAACGATTACCGATGCAGAACTGTATCTGACCTTCCTGACCGAACGTGCCGGTTACCTGACTTCCATCGGCTATTATTACTACAAGACCAATGAAATTCCCAACAGCCCTGACAAGGTAGACAAATTCATTATCATTCCCAATGCATCCATTGCAGGAGACGACCCGTATACCGGATGGTCTGGAAGTGGTAACAAATATTCCCGATATGACGCTCCCATACAGAAGAATACAAAAATACAACTTCTGTATCAGGACGAAAACGGTAATGTCTCCACCAAATTCCCGGCAGGATATACCATAGGATATTTCATCATCCCCAATGGATATACCCCCAATAAAGGTATCGACTACTCTATAAATTATATATATTCCAATAAAGAATGGAACAAGATATATGCAGGCCAACAAGCTCGCTTTATCTCCCTCTCCACCAGCAACGGCACGGTAGTCTACGGAGTAGAAGATGGCGATGATACCAGCTACGAAGACATACTGTTCTGTATCGATGCCAACCCCAATGAAGCCATTCAAGACCCGGACCGTCCGGTCATAGACCCGGAAGAGCCTACGGTGACGAGCTCCGAAACAACCTACCGCACGTATGCCTACGAAGACATCTGGCCCAATGGCGGTGACTATGACTTGAACGACGTGATTATCGAACACAAACGGGCCATTTCATTCAACAGCAACAATTATGTGCTGAAGGTGGAAGACACCTTTGTACCCGTACAGCAAAGTGGTGCCGCCACATACTCCAACGCATTTGCCGTGCAATATGTGGCCAGCCAGCGAGGCAGCATAGAACTGCCTGCCGGAGCAGTCGATGAAACAGAGACCTCTTCTGTCATCCTATTCCCCGATGCAAAGTCTGTGCAGGGCAACGAATTTACCGTAACCCGTACATTTGCAGACAACACATTGCCTAAGAAGAATCTGGAGAGCGACTTGAACCCGTTCATCATTGCCCAGTATACAGCCGGAGCCGACAACCGGACAGAAGTGCATCTGCCCAAGAAGAAAGCGACCGGTAAAGCCAACGCAAAGCAAATCGGAGCCGAAGACGATGCCTACTACATCAACAAGGACGGCAAATATCCATTCGCCATCATGCTGCCGGCCACAACCGGCACGGAAGGCCCCATCCGGTTCACTCCGGCAAAGGAAACCGTACGCATCGACCTGGAGTATCCCGATTTCGCCAAATGGGTAGAGTCCAATGGTGCCACCAATAATGACTGGTATCTCTACTACCAGTCGTCCAAAGAGTGAAATCCTACGACATTCCTTAAAGAAGAGCCGCGCAATAGTTGCATTTGCGCGGCTTTTTCATGCATGACCATTACCGTTATGAAATTATTTTTTCTACATTTGCATCCGCTAAAAGGAAACAAAACCGCATCAGGCTGAAAAAAACATGAGGAATACATCACCCGCCGCACCTACCATCCGCTTCCGCCGCTGGAGCAGAAAAGCCTACGCTGCATTTGCCAGCATAGGACGGTGTGTCACCATCGGTTGCCTGCGCAAAAGCGTGGCAGACAGCTCTCTGTCCAAACAGAAGACTGCGGGAACCGCCGGACATGCCGGATGCGGGGAAGAGAGTGCCTGGAAAGGGGAAACGGAAGGAAGAGAAACCGACACCGGCATTCCGCTGGGTAGCAGCAGCGTCCTGACAAGTATCCTCACGGAGCCGGGAACGAACCGGCACATTCTTTTTGAAACACAATTCATCCGCCCCTGCGGGAATACGGGCGGACAAGACACATATAGCCTGAAACAAAAGAGAACAAGAGGTACGGATTACCGGAAGCCATGCAGCAGAATGACGAGCTGCACCGCCCCGGCAATCCGTACCTCTGTCTTTATCCATGAACATAACCCAAGAAAGATATGACCCTACAGAAATTAAAGGAACAAGTGCTGCGCGGCAGCCACATCAGTAAGGAAGAAGCCGAATGGCTGGCTGTGCAACCCGACAAGGAAGCGCTATACGAAGCTGCCCACGAGATAACCCGGGGCCTGGCCTCGGAGGAGTTCGACATGTGCTCCATCATTAATGCCAAGTCCGGACGATGCCCGGAAAACTGCAAGTGGTGTGCACAGTCGTCGCACTACAAAACCCAGGCAGACGTGTACGACCTGGTGGACAAAGAAGAATGCCTGCGGCATGCCCGGCATAATGAAGCCCAGGGCGTGGCACGTTTCTCGCTGGTGACCAGTGGACGGAAGCCCTCCTCCAGAAACATGGAGAAACTGTGCGAAGCCGCCCGGCACATGCGCCGGCACTCGTCCATCCAGTTGTGCGCATCACTGGGACTGCTCAACGAAGACGAAATGCGGGCACTGCACGACGCAGGCATCACCCGCTATCACTGCAACCTGGAGACAGCCCCCTCCTACTTTCCCCAACTGTGCAGCACGCACACGCAGGAAGAGAAGCTGCGCACCCTGCAAGCCGCCCGCAACGTAGGCATGGACATCTGCAGCGGCGGCATCATCGGTATGGGCGAGAGCATGGAGCAACGCATCGAATTCGCCTTCACACTGCGCGAGCTGGAAGTACAGTCCATCCCCATCAACCTCCTGAGCCCCATCCCCGGCACACCGCTGGAACGGCAGGCGCCACTCAGCGAGGAGGAAATACTGACCACCATCGCCCTCTTCCGCTTCATCAACCCCACCGCCTACCTGCGCTTTGCCGGCGGACGCTCGCAACTGAGCAAGGAGGCCGTGAAGCAAGCGCTGCACATCGGCATCAACTCCGCCATCGTGGGCGACCTGCTGACAACGCTCGGCTCGAAAGTGTCGGAAGACAAGGTGCTGATAGAAAATGCCGGATACCGGTTCTGCGGCTCGCAGTTCGACAGAGAGCACCTATGGCACCCCTATACCTCCACCACCAACCCGCTACCGGTGTACAAGGTGAAGCATGCCGAAGGCGCCACCATCACCCTGGAAAGCGGAGAAACACTCGTAGAGGGAATGTCGTCGTGGTGGTGCGCCGTCCACGGGTACAACCACCCTACACTGAACCGGGCGGCAGAGGAACAGCTGGGCAAGATGTCGCATGTGATGTTCGGAGGGCTGACACACGACCCTGCCATTGAACTGGGCCAGTTGCTGCTACCGCTCGTCCCGCCGTCCATGCAGAAGATATTCTATGCCGACTCGGGCTCGGTGGCAGTAGAGGTGGCCTTGAAAATGGCCGTGCAGTACTGGTATGGCAAGGGAAAGGCGAAGAAGAACAATTTTGTGACTATCCGTTCGGGCTATCACGGGGATACATGGAATGCCATGTCTGTCTGCGACCCGGTGACGGGCATGCATTCGCTGTTCGGGGCATCATTGCCGATGCGCTATTTCGTGCCGCAGCCGCGCTCGCGCTTCCACGGCGAATGGGATGAACGGGATACGGTGGAACTGCGGAAACTGGTAGAGGAGCATCACGAGGAACTGGCAGCGCTTATCCTCGAACCTGTGGTGCAGGGCGCTGGCGGCATGTGGTTCTACCACCCCCAGTACCTGCGCGAAGCGGCACAGATATGCAAGGAACATGGCCTGCTGCTGATATTCGATGAGATAGCCACGGGCTTCGGACGGACGGGAAAACTCTTTGCCTGGGAGCATGCGGGTGTAGAACCGGACATCATGTGCATAGGAAAGGCCATAACGGGCGGATACATGACGCTGTCCGCCGTACTGACGACGAATGAAGTGGCGGATACCATCTCCAACCATACGCCGGAGGTGTTTATGCACGGACCCACCTTTATGGGAAACCCACTGGCATGCGCCGTAGCGTGCGCTTCGGTGAAGCTGCTGACCTCGCCCGAATACGACTGGCAAGGCAAGGTGACTCGCATCAGCCGGCAACTGCAAGAAGAGCTTGAACCGGCACGCCGATTACCGCAAGTGACGGATGTACGTGTGCTGGGAGCCATCGGGGTGATTGAGACCAAGAAGCCGGTCGACATGGGCTGGATGCAGCGGCGGTTTGTGGAAGAAGGTATCTGGGTACGTCCGTTCGGACGGCTGGCCTACATTATGCCGCCTTTCATCATCCGTCCGGAGCAGCTGACCAAGCTGACGAGCGGTTTGTGTAAGATTGTGGGCGAAATGCCGGAATAAAAACAAGGAGAAACATCATGGAAAATGAAATACAACCCGGACAGGACAGGGATTTCCAGCAGGAACTGGAACAGCTGGAGGCGTGCGGCAACTTGCGTGTGTTGCCGGAAACCTGCTGTGACGGGAAATGGATTGAAGCCTGCGGACGGCGGATGCTGAACCTGTCGTCGAACGATTACCTGGGACTGGCTTCGGACAAGGCGTTGCGCGAGGAGTTTCTGCGGACGGTGAAGGAGAGGGACTTGTGCTTTTCTTCTTCGTCCTCACGGTTGCTGACGGGCAACTTCCCGGCTTATCGGGAATTGGAAACATTGCTGGCTTCGCTCTTCGGGGCGGAGAGTGCACTGGTGTTCAGCAGCGGGTATCACATGAATACGGGGATTCTGCCGGCGGTGACCGATGCGAATACCTTGATTTTGGCCGATAAACTGGTGCATGCGAGCCTGATTGACGGTATCCGCCTGTCGGCGGCCAAGTGCATCCGCTACCGCCATCAGGACTATGCACAGCTGGAGAATCTGCTGGCCAAGTACCACGGGGCGTATCACCGGATTATCATCGTGACGGAAAGTGTGTTTAGCATGGACGGTGACGTGGCTTCGCTCGACCGTCTGGTGGCACTGAAGCGCCGCTACGACCACGTGATGCTGTATGTGGACGAGGCGCATGGCATTGCGGTGCGAGGGGCGCATGGACTGGGGGTGGCCGAGGAACAAGGCTGCCTGAAGGACATCGATTTCCTGTGCGGCACCTTCGGCAAGGCGATGGCTTCCGTCGGGGCGTATGTGGTGTGCCGGAAGGTGATTCGCGATTATCTGGTGAACCGGATGCGGACGTTGATTTTCACTACGGCATTGCCTCCTCTCAACGTAGCCTGGACGCGTTTTGTCTTGTCGCGGTTGGAGGAGATGCAGGTACGTCGGGAGCACCTGTCACAGATTTCGGCTCGTTTGCGGGCGGCTGTCCGTGAAAGCGGAAAGCCACATCATTCCCTTGGTGGTAGGAGCCAACGAGAAGGCCATCTGGAAGGCCATGCAGATGCAGGAACACGGCTTTTATGTATTGCCCGTGCGTCCGCCTACGGTGCCCGAAGGGACGGCACGGTTACGTTTCTCGCTGACCGCGTTGATTGAAGAGGATGAAGTGGCGCGTTTGTGCCACGAATTGAAGGAATGAATCGGAAAGAATTGAAGGAATGAAACAACTGTTTATCAAGAAGGAAGGAAACCCGGTGTTGCTGCTTTTCTTTGCGGGCTGGGGTTCGGATGAAAACCTGTTTGGCAGTCCGGTGCCGGAAGGGTGCGATTACTTGCTGTGTTTTGATTACAAGAATATGGACTTTGACTACAGCTTGCTGGACGGCTATCAGGAGATACGGGTCCTGGCCTGGTCCATGGGCGTATGGGTGGCCTGTCAGACATTGACAGGGAAGGATTATCCCTACGGGATGAGGCTGGCCGTGAACGGGACCCCTTATCCCATCCACAATACCAAAGGGATTCCGGAAGCCATTTTCCGGGGAACGCTGGAGAATTTCTCGGAACCGGTGCTGGTGCGTTTCCGTCGGCGCATTTGCGGGTCGGCGGCGCAGGTGAAACTGTTTTTGGCGCATCACCCTTACCGGACGTTGGACGACTTGCATCAGGAACTGGCCGACGAGTGGACGATGGTGAAGGCCCTTCCGGCGTGGGAGTGGGACTGGGACAAGGCGATCGTCGGGACCTCGGACAAGATCTTCCCGCCGCAGAACCAGCGGGAAGCCTGGCAAGGCGTACCGGTGGAAGAGAAAGATGTGGAACACTATGACGAGGAGCTGTTCCGGCAGCTGCTGAGCGGAGAAAGTAGTTTATGGACAAGACCCTGATCAGTCGGCGTTTTGCGAAGGCCGTGGGCACTTACCTGGACAAAGCCGACGTGCAGCGTTACGTGGCGTCGCGGATGGCGGAACTGACGGGCCGTTATATTCCGGCAGACGTACCGGAACGGGTGCTGGAGATTGGTTGCGGCACGGGTATGTTCACGCGGATGTACCTGAAACAGGCGGCTCCGGAAGAGATGTGGCTGAACGACCTCTGTCCGGAGGTGAAACCCTATCTGGCCGATGTGCTGGGCGAGAAGGTGCATTTCGTGGCGAAGGATGCGGAGACGCTGGCTTTTCCCGGAGGGCAGGACCTGATTGTGTCGTGCTCGGCGGTGCAGTGGTTTGACGACCTGCCGCGTTTTTTTTCAGGGTGCCGAAGGCTGCTGCACGAGGGGGGCTACCTGGCTTTCAGTACTTTCGGCCCTCACAACACGGAGGAGGTGGCCACGCTGGCTTCGGCAGGGCTTTCGTATCCGTCGTTGGAGGCACTGCGGGAGATGCTGGCCGCCCGTTACGAGGTGGTATATGCCCATGAGGAGCAGTTGCGCCTGTCGTTCGCTTCCCCGCTGGAGGTGTTGCGGCACCTGAAAGAGACGGGAGTGACGGGTACGGCGGCACAGGCCTGGACGCGGGGCAGGCTGCAGGAGTTTTGCCGGAATTATACGGAGAGGTTTTCGGATGAGCGGGGCAGGGTGTACCTGACTTTTCATCCCATTTATATGATATGTAGAAAATAAAATACTAAAAGCGATACGGAAATGAAAAAAAATGTATATTTTGTGAGTGGCATCGACACGAACATCGGAAAGAGTTATGCTACGGCCTATCTGGCCAAGACATGGAACGAGCGGGGTATCCGTACCATTACGGAGAAACTGATTCAGACGGGCAATACGGACTTGTCGGAAGACATCGAACTGCACCGTCGGATTATGGGTACAGGCTTGTTGCCGGAGGACAAGGAACGGCTGACGATGCCGGAGATTTTTTCTTATCCCTGCTCTCCGCACTTGGCTGCAGAGATTGACAAGCGTCCGATTGACTTCGACAAGATTGAACAGGCTACGCAGACGTTGAGTGAGCGTTACGATGCGGTGCTGCTGGAAGGGGCCGGGGGACTGATGGTGCCTTTGACGCGCGACCTGCTGACCATTGACTACGTGGCGCAGAAACAGTATCCGCTGGTGTTCGTGACTTCCGGACGACTGGGAAGCATCAACCATACGTTGCTGAGCCTGGAGGCGATGAGCCGCCGGGGTATCCGTCTGCATACGCTGGCCTACAATCTTTTCCCGGAGGAAGACGATGAAATTATCCGTCGGGATACGGAGGAATACATGCGCGATTTGCTGAAACGGGAATATCCGGAAGCAGAGTTCGTGGTGATTCCGTTTTTAGGTAATAAATAAAAGGAAGAAAGTGAAACAGGGGTATTATCATTTACTGGCTATTGCTGTGGTGGTGGTATGGGGGCTGACCTATATCTCGACCAAGGTACTGATTCAGCATGGGCTGCATCCGCATGAAATCTTTTTCTACCGTTTTCTGGTGGCGTATGCAGGTATCTGGCTGATTGCTCCTCGCCGGTTGCTGGCTAACAGCTGGAAGGAGGAGGGGTTTCTGGCATTGGCCGGTTTTTTTGGCGGGTCGCTTTATTTTTATACGGAGAATACGGCGTTGGGAATGACACAGGCATCGAATGTGGCTTTTTTGCTGTGTACGGCTCCTTTGCTGACGGCATTTCTCTCGGCGGCCTGTTACAAAGAGATGTGTCTGGGAGTACACCTGTTGGCTGGTTCGGTACTGGCCTTGTGTGGGGTCGGTCTGATTGTTTTCGGAGGAAAAGAAGGATTGAAAGTGTCTCCTTGGGGGGATTTGTTGACGCTGTCGGCGGCTTTTTCATGGGCCTGCTACAGTTTGGTGATTCGCCGGCTGTCGCATTATCCGGTGTCGTTCATCACCCGGAAAGTGTTTTTCTACGGACTGGTCACCATCTTGCCGTTGTTCGCTATCTTTCCGTTCCGTGGCAATGTGAGGATATTGTCACAACCGGCTGTGTGGATGAATCTGCTGTTTCTGGCGCTGGTAGCCTCGCTGGTCTGTTTTGTGGCTTGGAATGTCGCACTGAAAAAGATTGGGGTGATGCATACCTCCAATTATATTTACCTGAGTCCGCTGGTCACGTTGGGTGCTTCCATGCTGATTTTAGGGGAAGTACTGACGCTCACTTCGGCACTGGGAGCTGTTTGTATTTTGTGCGGGGTGTATTGGGCGGAAAAAAAGCATTGAATATTTCAACCCCTGAATAGACAAGTTTAGGGAAATCCCTACCTTGAAATAGGGATTTCCTGCTTGATGGGGAGAAATATCTTCCTATTTTTGTACCAGAATAAAAAGGTAAAACCGTTAAAAGATATGACTATGATGAAGTTGAAAGTATTTGCTTCGTTGATATGGGCAAGTTTGCCGCTTTTTGTGGCGGCCCAGAGTAACGACGACCTTTACTTCGTGCCTAAGAAGAAGGCAGAAACGAAGAAGGAGACCGTAGTAGCCCCGAAGCAGAATCAGGGGACAGCGGTATATTCCACATCGTCCGCTTCCACTCCGGTGGTGGTGAAAGATGCGGCAGGAAATACACGTGATGTGGACGAGTACAACCGTCGGTATACATCGCGGGAAAACACGTTCTCCATGCAGAACGATACACTCTACATACAGGAAAAACCGTATGGAGAGCGGGGAGAATGGGTGAACGGCTTTGAAGGTTCACAAGATGATTATGAGTATGCCATGCGCATCGTCCGTTTCCGGAGTCCGCGCTATGCCATTCCTGTGAGCAGCCCGTTGTATTGGGACGTGGTGTACGGAGCCTTCCCTTCCTGGGACTGGAACGTATATGACGACGGATTGTATGCATACGTGTTCCCTACTTACAGCAATCCGCTGTGGTGGGACTGGAGATGGAACTGGAGCATTGCCGGACCGCGATTTGGCTGGTATTCTCCATGGTATTCTCCTTATTGGTACGGTGGCTACTGGGGTGGCTACTGGGGAAGCTATTGGGGAGGTTACTGGGGTGGTTATTGGGGCCCCGGCTGGCATCACCATTATCCGTATTATGGATGGGGAGGCGCTTATCAAGGGCACTCTTATACCTACAACAACCGTCGTGCAGAGGGTATGGAACGGAGAGGTACGGTGGGTTCTGCGTTCGACCGAAACGGTAGAACCGGAGGCCGTGTAATGAGTGGATTGGACCGTAATGGCAGAACTGGAGGCCGTGTCGTGACCGGCACCGATGGAATACGTTCTATCCGTCCGGATGGTGCTTCCAGAGTGCGTAGTACGGGTACAAGATACACACGCCCGTCGCAAGGACTGGGTGAGTCCACTTATTCTCGTCCCAGCAGTACACGCCCGAATTCCTATCGGAATACGGATGTGTTCAACCGGATGAACCAGAATTCGAACCGGACGAATGGATTCAATAACTCACGGACAAATTCCAATTCTTCTGTCAGAAGTTACAGTAACTTTGGTGGAAGCAGCTATCGTTCTACTACAGGGAGCGGCGGTTCTTCCAGAGGAGTAAGTACTGGTGGCGGCGGTGGTGCTCGCAGAAGATAAATATGTAAACAAAATGATATTGAGGATGAAAAAGAAATATATGTATGCAGTGGCCTGCTCAGTACTGTGTGGTGCGCAGGCCATGGCGCAGACTGCGTATGATGCGGCCCGCTATGCAGGTGATGAATTGAACGGTACAGCCCGTTTTGTCGGAATGGGGGGTGCCATGGGTGCTTTGGGTGCAGATATTTCGGTTATCGGTACCAATCCGGCAGGCATCGGCTTGTTCAGAGGGCATGATGTATCCACGTCTTTTGGCATGAATGCCACAAAGGCAGAAAGTGATTTTAATGGAAATGTGATGAATGACAAACGGACGAAAGCTTCGTTCGATCAGATAGGCTTCGTGTATTCCACAAAGATTGGTAACCGCACGACATTGCGTTATCTGAATTTTGGATTCAACTATCATAAGAGCCGGAACTTCAACCGGCAGTTCGCTGCAGGTGGTATGCTGAATGGCTTATCCCAGACACAGCAGCTGGCCAATATGGTAGGTGGTTCTGTCTATTCCATCAGTGAAATAGATGACATCTACAATTATGGAACAGAAGGGCACAGCGGGCTTTCAAATCCTTACTACAATACCAATTATCCGTATCTGGGTGTAATGGGTATCCGTACGGAACTGGTGGGTGTGGGAACATTGGCTAATGGGAAGCAAGCACCGATGGGCTGGAATGGAAATGCGAACGGTTTCCGCAGCCGGGAAGAAGGTGGCATTAACCAGTATGACTTCAACGTGGCGTTTAATGTGGAAGACCGGATGTATTTCGGTATCACTTTGGGCGTGAATGATGTGAATTATACACGCAGCACCTATTATACGGAAGACGTGTACGATGGCAATCATTCTGGTTATTATGAGTTGCGGAATGCTTACCGTACGGAAGGTACTGGATTGAACTTGAAATTCGGAGCTATTTTCCGTCCGATAGAAGATTCTCCGTTCCGCTTTGGTCTGGCCATTCATACGCCTACCTGGTATTCACTGACCGACAAGTATTCTGCAGAGATTTATTCAGAATTGAATTACAAGTTCGCGAATGAAGCTGACAATACACAGTTCAAGGCTGATGAACGGACGATAGATTATGCCGGAGAGTCTTTACAGGATTACCGTTTGGTGACTCCGTGGAAATTCAATGTCAGTGCAGGAACCACTTTGGGAGGAATTATGGCTTTAGGTGCAGAATATGAATATGCAGGTTATAATACGTCTCGGCTGTATTACAATGATGGGACTCAGATGGAGAACCAGAATCACTACACCAAGTCCATCCTGAAAGGACAACATACATTGCGTGTCGGTATGGAAACACGTATTTCTTCTGCTTTCAGTGTGAGAGCAGGTTATAATTATTCTACATCGGCCTTTAAGGATGGAGCATATAAGTCGCTGAATGCAAACGATATGCGTACGGATACGGAATATATGAATGATTTGGCCCGCCACACGGTAACCGTGGGCTTAGGATATAGAGGGAAATGCTTCTATACCGACTTGGCCTATAAATATGACTTGTACAAGTCTGATTTTTACGCCTTCAGTGATGAGGCTTTGCCTGTCACAAAGGTCACCAACGAACGTCATCAGCTGTTGCTTACGCTAGGCGTTCACTTCTAAGCGTTCATTGTGTTTGTTTTATTTTAATAGGGAGTTGCTTTTATTCACTGGGGCAGCTCCTTTTTTTTATTCTTTTTTGTCGCGATATTCTTTCTTTTTCCAGAAATTGAATCCCATATAGATACGCAGGCTGCCAAAGGAATTGGTCATGGAAAAGGTGGGTTTCCGATAGTCATAAGTGTGGAGCACGAGGGAGGCTCCCACATAATATTTGCTGTTGTTCCAGGTGATGCCAGCACGGGTAATCAGGTCGAAGTTGATGTCCCTGATCCATTGCGCCCAGCTGGTACCGCTCTGGGTGGGCTGGTCGTTGATGCGTGACTTCTTGTAAGCCACAGCCGGAAGTAGGGACACATTCAGCAGACAGTTCTTGGCAAAAACCCAGTTGTAACCATAGCCCACACTGAGGTTGTAGTCCGTATAGCGCAGGCTGTGGAATTGCAGGGAAGGGCTGAGCTGTTGCCGCATTTCGTCGGGAAGCTGGGTATAGTCGAAAGAAATGTTATGCTGTGAGTAAGAGAATCCGGCCAGCAGGGAGCCACAACTTTTGCGCTGGTTGGTTGACTGGCTGTAGGCTGCCGGATAGGAAAAATGTTTGTGATTGAAAATCCAGTAGGCATTCAGTCCCTTGATGTTGCTTTGAAAGCCGTTGAACGGAGTGTTGGTATAGTCCTTGTTGAGATTGAAATTCTCATACGAAGAAATCTTGAAATCACTGCCTGTTTTCCGGTAGTAGAGATCGACACCAAATTTTGCGCTGTACAGATTGAATACGATTTCTTTTCTGGGAGCCTTGTTCTTTCCTTTTCCGAGGAGGTCTCTGATATCGAAAGAGACCCCTAGAAAGATCCATCTCCAGCCGAAATATACCCCCAGTTTGGTATTGATATGGGGCGCGAAGCTCAAACTTTGTCCGTCGTTGCTTCCCAGGCGGTAATGCTCATACCAGGAACTCTGTTCCAGCATGAAAGCCAGGTTGTATTTGTTGGGGGAAATATAGGTAGTATCTACCGTATTCAGTTTGACGCCGACTTTCTTGATGCCTTGTCCGGTGAATTGGATGGAACGGACAATGCCATCGGTCAGACTGCTCAGCAGAAGACGCGGATAGGATACCGGAGCAGGTTCAGTGGAGCCCACACTGTCTTGCTTCTCTACTTGAGCCGAACCTTGGGCCGGGTAGAGAAGAAAGGCAAGCAGTATGGTCAACAAGGAGAGTTGTTTCACTCTATAAGTTTGTTTTTACAGTTTGTTCAGGATACGGTCCATGACCCAGTTGGTGGGAGTGGCACTGATTCCGTCGCAGGTGCAGACTGCTTTTCCTTGCAGGTGTTCTACTACAGCCTGAATCAGCGGAAGCTGTACATAAGGTGGGTTTTTTTGGAAGTATTTCTTCACGTCCGCGTTCGGTATGCAGAGCTATCGGGTCGTACGTAAAGACAGAGAAACAAATCATACCCTTGTCACCGATGATTTCGATGCGGTCTTCCTTTGCTGATTCGTGAGCAACGAAACACCACGACCCCGAACCAGGCAGTCCGGATGCAAACTTAAAGCAGGCACTGATGGTATCTTCTGCCTGATAAAGCCCTCCACGGTTGCTCTTGTATCCTTGGGCTTCGAGAATGCAGCCGAACATATCTTGTAGCAAATCCAGCTGGTGAGGAGCCAGATCATAGAAATAACCGCCGCCGGCAATATCAGGTTGTACACGCCAGGGAAGGTTGGTACTGTTGTAATCCAAAGCGCGTGGAGGCTGGGCGAAACGTATCTGTATGTTGATGACATTGCCTATTTCTCCGTCCTCTACCATCTGGCGTACTTTTTGGAAATAAGGAAGATAGCGTCTGTAATAAGCTACGAAACAAGGAATTCCTGTTTCCTGTGATATGCGGTTGATGCGTGCACAGTCTTCATAGCTGGCCGCCATAGGTTTCTCGATGTATACGGGCTTTCCTGCCTTCATGGACATAATGGCAAAAGTGGCATGAGAAGAGGGGGGAGTGGCTATATAAATAGCATTGACATCTTCATCTCCTATTAACTGCTGCGGATCGGAGTACCAGCGGGGAATGTTGTGTCTTTTGGCGTATGATTGAGCTTTTTCTTTGTCACGGCTCATTACGGCCACTACCTCTGAACCTTCGATCAGGGCAAAGGCTGGTCCGCTTTTCTTCTCGGTCACTTCTCCGCAACCGATGAAGCCCCATTTTACTTTGTCTAATTTAACCATGGTAATAACTTTTTTGTCATTCCGCTTAAAATAATAACAATTTATATTGCAAAGATAGGACTATTTTGCAATTTCAGCCGGATAAAAATCAGTTATTGTAATATTTCTTGCGCAACAGTTTGAATGCAGGAGTCTTGACGTAATCATTTAACCAGGAATTCAGGCTGTCAAGCAATATTGGAGAATGTTTGCTTACTCCCCATGAATAGAATTGTGAGAAGCTGATGGCTGTTTCTATATCCAATTGTGGAAAATCATTGATGGAGGCTTTGGCAATGCTCTCGTCGCATACGGCATAGTCTATGTCACCATGTGCTACCATGGCCAGTAATTGTTCTTGTCCGTATTTCTCCACTTCTTTGATATAGATGGTATCGCCTATTTCGTTACTTAAATTATGTATGCGCAGGATGGCAGGTGAGTTTTTGACTAGATGAAGGGTCTTGCGGGCTAGTTCCAACTGGCTGTGAATGTACAGACTATCGTTTTCTTTTTCGGGTTTACGCTGTACCAGTACTTGTTTGTTCAGTATAATGGGGCGGGTAAACAACAGGGAGTCTTTGTATTCTGTGGTAACTACCGTGCTGTTGGCCAATATATCGTATGTTCCTTTTTGTACGCCTTCCAGTCTTTTGGAAAAGCTCATTTCAGGAGTGATTTCCGGTTTCAGTCCTTTGCTGTGTGCAAAAGCATGGAGCAGTTCGTAGTGGAAACCGGAAACGGTGTCGCCGTCGGCATAAAAACTGATAGAATTGTACTCGGTAACGGCACGCAGGATTCCCGATGCCGCTATTTCTGCATAATCGCGGGGCAGACTGGTTTCAGCCTCCGTTTTCTTTTTGAAGAAGATGGAGGATAGGGTTACTGCAAGGATACCCATCAGAATGTATTTCAGATATTTTCTCATATAGACCGTCAATCAAAGAAATTCCATGAAAGGCCGAACTTTATCATTCGCGGATTGATTGGGTAGTGAGGCGCCAGGAAGTAATTGGATTTTCCCGAACCGGCATTGACGTGATACATCATAATAAAGAAGCGGGTACGTTTTAAATGCAGGTTGGCATAGACGTTGACTATCGGAAAAGCTCCTATCTCGATTTTGTCATCAGGATTCTGGTTATAGAATTGTCCGATGACGGGGGAGTAGTCTGGCGCGTAATATTTACTGAAATAACGCACATCTGCTCCCATTTCTATCTGGAGTACTTTTTTGGCGAGACCGAATTTCATGTACAAGTTGCCGTAAGCCGACAATTCCGGTAAGGGCAGAATGTCTTGCTCACTTGATTTTTGATAGGCTACTTCACCGTCGAGATGAAATATTCCTACTTTCAATTTTTGTTGCAACATTGCTGTGAATATTTGTATATTGCCGGAGTGCTGTCTTACGGCTGCATTGTTCTTGAAACCGGTGACATTTCCTTCACTGTCTTTTACCGGTATGCTGGCATTGGCCAGATAAGTGTAGTTCTTTATATTTTCCACTCCGGCACGCAGTTGGGTTCCCCATCTGTTCAGACTTAGTTTTCCTTCCAGTCGGGTTCTCATTATTTTGGATAAATCGTTGTTGTCCCACCAGTAATGTTTGGATTGGAAATGCCTGAAATAGAATACGGGGTTCTGGTTCTTGATGAATGCATTTACATCCAGTCTCACCGTATCTCCGAATAAACGGAGATTCAGATCCCCTCTGCCTTCTACGCTGAATTGTCCTGCATCTTCACCGGCTATGGCCAATTCTCCTAGAATATTGTAATGTAATAGTTTTCCTTGTTTTTTGGATAGTTCGCCGCCAATGGAGAGTGAACTTTCCTTATAGTTGTTGATAATGCGCTGTCCCGGTATGTTTGTCGTGTCGGTCAAGGCGAAGTTTCGGTATTCATAACTTAAAAAGGCGGTAAGTCCGGCTTTCGCCCATTTGTTGAATCCTTCTTGTAAAGCAATGCCAATGGTATTTTTGATGGATGTGCGCTTCGTCTTGTCTATCGAGTCGGTCCCCAGATAGTTATGTTCAAAATACTTCTGATTCTGTGCGTCATCGTATGAGATGTATTTGCGATTGTTCAAGTCCACTTGTAATGTATGTATGAAGCTTGTGACAGGAACAAATACCTGCGTTATTTTTACGGAGTCCGTATCCACACTGTCCTGTTTTTCTTTATAGAACCCTAAGTTGTAACGATGTGTCAGGAAGGCATGGTAGCTGGTGTTGTGATTCCATATCTGACTCAGTCGCGTTGGGATTTCGTTGGCGGAATATTCTTTTTTGCCTTCTGCCATATCCAGCGGGTTGGTGATATACCGGTCGTCCGTGATACCTCCGTTTTCTGCCATCTTCAAGTTATCGTTGTTGAATATGAAATGCATGTCATATTTGTCTCCCCGGTAGCTGGAGAACAGGCCACCGTTGAAGAAGGCTGTGGACTGATCTTGGTAAAGCCCCCGGCCATACAGGTAATCTATGTAGAATCCGAACCCTAGCCTTTTGTTTGCATTGATGGCAAAATAGGATTTGAAGCGTTCTTCTCCGTCACGGCTGCCTCCTCCTTTGTAATAGCTCAGGTTCGTGAATGGAGAAAATGTATTGGTGAATATGACATCTTCCGGACGTTGTACGCAAAAGTCGTATGGGTCGGTGAAAAAGTATTGGCTGGGATCCCGACGGTCAAAAAAGATGCGTGAGAGGCGGGGGGAGCCCAAATTTCCCAGGTAATTGTATTGTCCGGTATAGCCGCCCATGTCATTTGAGTTCTGGAAAGCGTGCTGCAAGGTATCTACGGGGATATAAGTGACATTGCCAAAACGACTGTCCACTTTCCATGAGTACAGTCCGATGGGGATAGTGTTGGCATCTACTACGGCTGTCGTGTCTATGGGGTTTCCGTTACGGTCATATTGATCTCTGTTCAGTCCGCTTGCTGAGGAACCGAACTGGTTGTTCAGGGTATTCATTGTCCGCTGTGCCATCAAGGAAGTATGGAAGCACAGGAATAATAAAAAAATAATAGAGAATATTCTTTTCATAACGGCGGCAAAGATACAATATAAAAATAAAAGGAAGAGCTTTTCCGCTATGGAAAGTTCTTCCTTTTATTATTCGTTTAGAGTTATTTTAACTTACTGAGGTTTAATAATCTCCATTCCGATTCGGATGGCTTCTTCATTCATCGGTATCAGATGATGGTGACGTTCGGGCAATGTTTTGCGTAAAGCTTTTATTACACTTTCAATGGATACTACGGGACGTAGTTTTAGCAAGCCTCCTAAGACAATCATGTTGAAGGTCTTTGCCATTCCTTTTTCGTTGGCGGCATCCATTGCGTCAATACGATAGATTTGTATGTCCTTACGTGTCGGAGGCTCGATGATTCCGTATCCGTCATAAATGAGGATACCACCCGGTTTGATTTTGCCTTCAAACTTTTCCAATGAGGGTTGGTTCAGTATGATGGCTGTGTCATATTGGCTGAGAATGGGTGAAGAGATGCGTTCATCACTGACAATCACCGTTACGTTAGCGGTTCCTCCCCGTTGTTCGGGACCGTATGCCGGCATCCAGGTTACTTCCTTGTCTTCCATCAGTCCGGAATAGGCAAGTATCTTACCCATGGATAGCACACCCTGACCGCCGAATCCTGCTATAATGATTTCCTGTTTCATGGTTTCTGTCTTTTTATTCTTTATCTTTCAAATCACCCAGCGGATAGAAGGGGAACATGTGTTCCACCATCCAGTCATTGGATGCTTGTGGTGTC